>JAEEGL012222903.1_pt1 | contig 15361 bp, 14 predicted proteins | sample 9134231 | NCBI WGS metagenome assembly JAEEGL01 (sample SAMN16246548, study PRJNA631951) | gut metagenome | biome: gut microbiome; feature: rumen; material: fiber-attached | host: Bos | place: Iran: Karaj | collected 2018-10 | reverse complement strand
GTGTTACTGATAATAAGAATAATACATTAGATAATGAACTATTAGAAAGTTTAAAAATATTGATGTTAAATGATGAAGAAAGTATTATAATACCTGATTTATTAGTTGCTTCTAATGAGGTAGCTGTTAATCATGCTGCTACTATAGGAGGTATAAATAAAGATGAATTATTCTATCTAACTAGTAAAGGTATTAGTGAGGACAGTGCTAAGAAATTAATAAGTGAAGGATTTGTAATTAATAATTTAAATATAAGTAAGAAAGATAAAAAAGAATTGGAGGAGTTGTTAGGTGAATAGAGAAGATTTTCCTTTATTAAATAAAGATATTATCTATTTAGATAATTGTGCTACGACATTAAAACCTAAAGTAGTTATTGATAGTATTAATGATTATTATTCTAATTATTCAGCTAATGCTCATAGAGGGGATTATGATATATCATTAAAAGTAGATGAAATGTATGAAGGAGTAAGAGATAGTGTTAAAAGATTTATTAATGCTAAATCTACTAAAGAAATAGTATTTACATCAGGAACTACAGATTCTATTAATATGATAGTTAATGGTTATTTTAATGATTATCTATTTGAAGATGATGAAATAATAATTACTAAGAGTGAACATGCTTCTAATGTTTTACCTTGGTTTAATTTAGCTAATGAGAAAAAAATTAAAATTAGATATATTGAATTAGATGATAATTATGAAGTAAGTATAGAAAAGTTAAAGAAGGTTGTTAATAGTAAGACAAAAGTAATATCTATAGCAGGTATAACTAATGTGATTGGGGATGAAAGACCTTTAAAAGAAATAATAGAATTTGCTCATGCAAATAGTATTTTAGTAATAGTAGATGGAGCACAGATGGTTCCTCATAAAAAAGTAGATGTAAGAGCATTAGATATTGATTTCTTAGGATTCTCTGCTCATAAAATGTGTGGACCTACAGGAGTAGGAGTATTATTCGCTAAAGAAGAATTAATGGAACAAATTAAACCTGTTAGATTAGGTGGAGGTATGAATGAATCTTTTGATGATGTAGATAAGGTTTATTTAAAGCCAATACCTACGAGATTAGAAGCTGGTACTCCTAATATAGCTGGTGTTATCGGTTTAGGAGCAGCAATAGATTATTTAAATAAAATAAATCTTATTGATATAAGAAGATATGAATTGGAACTAGGTAAGTATTTATATCAAAATTTAAGTAAGATAAGACATATCGAGTTAGTTAATAAAAAACCATCTAGTATAATATCTTTTAATGTTAAAGATATATTTGCTCAGGATGTAGCTGTATATCTTAATAAATATGGTATATGTGTTAGAGCAGGTAATCATTGTGCTAAATTAATAAAAGATGAAATAGGAGTTAAAAATACGGTAAGAGTAAGCTTATATTTTTATAATACTAAGGAAGAAATAGATAAGTTAGTAGATCTATTAAAAGATAGAAGTAAAATATTAAATGAAATGTTGTGATATTATGGATGAAGCAATAAGAAAAGAAATAATAATGGAACATTATATGAATCCAATAAATAGAAAAAGTATTGAAGATAAAAATTATATCAAAGTAAATACTAATAGTGAAACTTGTATTGATAATATAGATATATATATATTATTTGATAAAGATATAGTTAAAGATATCTATTTTAATGGAGAAGCATGTGCTATATCTACTTCTGCTGCTTCAATTATGATAAAGTTAATAAAAGGTAAAAGTATAAAAGAAATAAAAGAAATGATAAAAGATTATAGTAATATGATTGAAACAGGAGAAGGAAAAGAATACTTAGGTGAAGCTTTAGCTTATTCCAATATTTATCTACAACAAAATAGAAAAGGTTGTGCTACTATACCTTGGAGAGGGCTAGATAAAGCTATAGAAGAATATGAGAAAAACGAAAAATAGTTTTTCTTTTTTTAATATATGGTATAATTATAAAGAATAGTAGGTGAGTATTGTGTACGACAAGAGAAAACTAATAATCAAGTATATTAATGATAGACTAGTTAAACTAGAAGAATTGGGTAAAAAATACTCACAAGAAAAAATAGATAAATTAGCAGATAATTTAGAAGCATTAGATAAACCATTAGAAGAGATATATGCTTTAATAGATAATAAATTTTCTTATCAAGCGAGAAAGATAAATCATAATAATTATCTAGCTTCTTTAAAAGAGTATTATCTTTCTAATATAGAGAAATTAAAAAAAGAAAATAACTGTTACTTACTATCATATGAAAAAGGAGCTAAAGTATTAGAACAAGGTAATGTAAAAACAATTAGTAGTATTGATGGTAATACAGAGTTTGTTAGCTTAAATAGTAAGAATTCTGGTATTAAGAAGAATAATAGTAAAGAAGCAGATTATGAACTTATTATGAGTGATATTGCATACTTATTAGATATACCTTATGCTAAGACATATAGATTATTTGATAATAAAATGGATCCAGTTGGTATACTTAGTATTTCTATAGATAATAAAACAGAAAAGTTCTTAGATTTGGAAGATACATTTAGTTTTGTAAAAGAAGAAACTAGTAAGTTTATGCTTAAAAATAAAATTATTAATTATCATGATAAAAATATAAAACATGGTATAACAGAAGTATTTGAAGCAGAAATAATTAAAGGATCAATAGATTATGTTTTAGATTTATTTACTTGTTTACCAGATATTACTAAGGATAATTTAGAAGAATTAAAAAAGTCTTATTTAGAGTTAAAAGTATATGAAGTATTAACTAATAGTATTGATAATAATTTAAGAAACTATGGAATTATTATTAATAAAGAGAGTAAGTATTATACTTATAAACTAGCTCCTGCTTATAATAAGAGTGTTATTAAAGATAATAATATTTGTTTAGATGAAACAATATGTAATTTCTTTATAGTAGATAAAAGAGATTTATTAGAAACATTATTTAAACATTATTATAAATATATTAAAGATATAATCTATTTGATAATTGATAATACTGATAGTTTATATAGAATTATAGATAAGTTAACTAAAGAGCATTTAGAATATGATGAGTATAAGAATTATAAAGAAATATTAACTAATAATTATATGATGATAGAAAAAGTATTTAATGATTATGATGGTAAAGAATTAGATAGTAAAATAAGAGAGAATAATACTAATAAATATCTATTTAGAATTGTTCCTTATTTAGAGAATTATAATTATGATGCTTTTGATGAAACTATAGAAAATAAAGGTAGTGTATTACTTGTAGGAGCGTTGGGTGCTGTACTGGTAATAACTATAGTAATTATAATATTTGCTATATATGTAGTATCTAAAGTAGGAATATAAGATGTTTTTATACATCTTTTATTTTGGGTATGATAAAATAAAATCAATGGAGGAATAAGATGAAATCTAAAGTATATTTTACAAAAGATATAAGTGCTGATAGTTTAATTAGAATTTATGAAAAGTTAGGGGTTAAGTTGCCTGGTAATGTAGGAGTTAAAGTATCAACTGGTGAAAAAGGGGCGAAAGGTTATTTAAAGAAGGAATTAATTAAGCCTTTAGTAGATAGATTAAATGGTACTATTATTGAGTGTAATACAGCTTATCCTGGTTCAAGAAACGATGTAGAAGAACATATGAAAACAGCTAAGGAACATGGATTTCTTGAGATAGGCCAAGGTGTTGAAATAATGGATGGCATTGGTGAGATTAAAATACCAACTCCAGAAAAATCAAAACACTTAAAGTATGATTTAATTGGTAAAGGAATAGAACATTATGATTCAATTCTTAATCTGGCTCATGGAAAAGGACACATGATGGGTGGCTTTGGGGCTAATTTAAAAAACCAATCTATTGGTATTGCTTCTCGTAATGGTAAGGCATATATACATAGTTGTGGACAAACTGAAGACCCAGATGAATGTTGGAATTGTAAATTTGAACAAAAGGATTTTATTGAGTCAATGGCAGAAGCTGCTACTGCTGTTGCTGATTACTTAAAAGAAAATAACAAACCTATAGTTTATATAACTGTAGCTAATGCCTTGTCAGTTGACTGTGATTGTGATTGCAATCAAGGTGATCCAGTAATGGCAGATATAGGTATTTTTGCTTCTCTTGATCCTGTTGCTAATGATCAAGCATTTATAGATGCTATTTGGAATAGTAATGATGTTGGTAAAAAAGAATTAATGGAAAGAGTAGATTCAAGAGAAGGAAGACATATAACTGAATATGCTGAAGAGTTAGGACTTGGTACTACTGAATATGAATTGATAGAAATATAAAAAATAGATTATCTAAAAAGAGCTTGAATATATGAATTATAAAAAGTGATGAATAATTAAAAGACCAAGTAATTGGTCTTTTATTATCCTACTAACCATTTATGTTTTTTAACACTATATAAAGGAATAAAAGGAATTAATATTGGTGTGGTTTTAACGTATTTTTGATATTCTTTATCTTCTCCATAGGTTCTATCTTGACGAAGTTCTAATCTTCTAGCACCACTAAACATAATATATACTATTCCTAAAAAGCCGATAATAGCTATTAACCACTGTCCTATTCCTTGTAAGGTAGTAAAACCTGTTATAAATACACCTAACCAAATTATTAATTCACCTAAATAATTAGGACATCTAACTAATTTGAATAAACCCGTATCAACAAAACGATGAGGATTCTTTTTCTTAGCTTTATTCTTTTGAAAGTCGGATAGTGCTTCTAAAGTAATACCTAATACGGTTATTATCAAACCAATAATGTAGCAGGTATCTGTACCACTATTATTTATAAAACGATATATAATTGGTGAAGTCATCATTATATATAATAAGGCACAACTAATCCATAGCATTATTTTTAAAGGAATAGTCATATGACTTCCATCGGATATTTCATTTTTCATTTTCTTATTATAACTGCTACTTTTTATTTCTCTAAATAAAAGAAATCCACCAAGTCTAAAACCATATAATATAAGTATTATGCTACCAATTATATAACCTAATTCTAAGTTGTTTCTAAATAGAATTAAGAGCATTATACCAACAATACTTATAGAAAAACCATAACCGATAGAAATAAACCAGATGTACTTTTTAAAACCTATTAAGCAGACTGCTAAAATAGCTATAAAAATAATAATTAATTCTTTTGTAATCATTTATACCACCTCTATTATATTATACTACTTAATATTTTTTATGATATGTAATATTTTTCTATTTGCCTTTATTATTTTTTGGTATACTTATTATAGTAGGTGAGTTTATGAAAAATAAAGGTTTTACATTAGTAGAATTATTGGCTACTATTGCATTGGTTGCAATACTTGCTACTTCAGCTATAGTAGGAGTTAATTATATGATTAACAAACAAAAACAGAATTTGGCTACTGTTGCTGAAGAGCATATAGCTCAAGCTGCAGTTACTTATTTTAGCAATAAGAAAAATCTGTATATTGAACCATGTAAAGATAGAGATGAAGATGCGGCTTATACTAATTTTAATCAAACTAGTCTTAAAATACTAAATGACGATTTAAGACAGACTATGATAGATCAGAATAAGACAACTGATGAAGATAAGTATAATTTTGCTAAAGATTATGTAAAAAGTGTTAATACAGATGAAACTAGTAAGAATGCTTTTAATGAAAGTTATGCATTTGTTTCTAATACTGGTTGTTATAAATTAGTAACAGTTGGAGAGTTAATAGAAGCAGGTTTATTAGAAGATAGAGAAAATATGTGTGATAAAGCTTCTGTAGTTTTAGTTTATCAAAGAGGTGATTCTAAAAATAAAGCTGGAGTTTTGACTTCTATGCAAGAACCTCAGATTTGTAATGGTAAGAAGAGAAAACAACTTCCTCCTGCTATAACAGTATCTCCAGATAAAGATACTAATCCTTCTGGAAAGAAAACAGTAAAGGTGAGTATAGTAGATGATAATAAGGCTTTAAAAAATAGTATTACTCTAAAATATGCTTGGACAACAAATAGTAGTGGTGAACCTGGTTCTTGGGAAACAGTTAATATGAGTATTACTGATAAGAAAAAGGGAAGTATTACTTTTGAAAAGACTGGTTTAGATGGGACTTATTATCTATGGATAAAAAGTGAAGGAACTATAGATAGATTAGATAATACTATTACACCATTTGCATCTGGACCTTATACTTTCTTACCACCTGTTACTGTTTCATATAGTGATGAAAATAAAGGATGTTCTTCAGAAACTAAGGTGGTTGTATTTGATAAAGCGTATGGTTTAGATATTGATGAAAATCCTGCTGAATTATGTGTCCCTACTGGAACAAAGAATGGTTATACTTTTGCTAGATGGGATTATAATGGAGCAACAATTGATAATAATTCTATAGTAAGTACTAAGAATAATCATACTTTATTAGCTAAGTGGACAGCTAATACGTATAAAGTTACTTTTGATTCTAATGATGGTAGTGAATGTAATCCAACAGAGAAACAAGTAACATATGACCAAAATTATGGAGCTTTATGTTCTACTTCAAGAGGAGCAGGATATGATTTTAAAGGTTGGAAAAATTTAGAAAGTGGAGCGATTGTAACGGATGGAACTAAAGTAACTACTGCTAAGAATCATATTTTACAAGCTCAATGGGATGGAAAAGAGTTTAATATTACTTATTCTAATCCTTATTCTGCACCTTCTGGTGGTACTAATTGTAATGGTACTATTAAAAAAGTTAAATATGCTAAACCATATGGAGATTTATGTGAACCTACTAGAAGTGGTTATATATTTGTTGGATGGTATTATAATTCTAATAAAATATTAGCAGGAACTATTATGAATACTACTAGTGATCATACATTAACAGCTACTTGGAGACCAGATACATTTACTATTAAGTATCATGGTAATGGCAATACTAATACTGCAGCAGATGGAGTAACACTTGTTACTATGTCTGATAAGACATGTAAGCATGACTTAAATTGTTTCTTAGATAAGAGCCTTTTTGAAAAAGATAATTCTACATTTTCTGGATGGGCATTATCTGCTACAGGACCTGTTGCATTTGAAGATTGTCGAGATAGAAGAGATGATGAAGCTGGATCAGTTGATGCTGGGGATGATGATTATGTAATAGATGAAGAAGATGATGGTGAAGATGAAGGTGGCGAAGAAGAAGAGGAAGAAGAAGTAGCTGATCCAAATCTAGTTTGTGTTAATATTAAGGATAGTGTAGATAAAAATGCAACTACTATAAACTTATATGCAAAATATGAAGGAAATCCTTATACTATTAGATATCTTGAATCTCCAAAAGCCGCGTTTACAGTTTTGGGAGAAGGAGAGGAAGCACCAGAGTGTCCAGGTAATAATAACACATGTACTAATTGTACTTATGGAACAGCATGTACTATTAGAAGTGCTCCACCTACAACAGCTGGAACAGATGATTGTAAGAATTTCTTGAGATGGACTGACGGAACAAATGTATATGCAGCTGGGGAAACAGTAATGGATCTTGGCGATAAGGAATTGAAACCTGTTTGTTTTACTCCTGTTCTAAATGATACAATAAGTAAAACATATGAAGGTGCTGAGGATAGTGTTACCTTTTCAATTAAGAACAATAAGGCGATAATTGTTGATACTAAGTCAGCTACTAGTGGTAGTATAAGTTGTACGGCCTCGGCATATAATAGTAGTGAAGGATTGCATATTGTTAATTGTACTGTAAGCAATATTACTAATGTAACTGATGCTACTACGAATGCATTGTGTAGTGCTATTAATGGAGGTAAAACAACATTATATAAAGCAACTTATAGTTTTAAGAAAGGTAAGAAAGTGCTTGGTGCTAAGAAGTGTTTCAAACAAGCTAAACATAGTCCGTGTGGTAATAAAAACTGGGGTAAATATTCAACACCAAAATATAATGATTACAAAAATTTTAGTAATATAAATAAAGGTATGTGGCATCATTGTGGACATCGACAAGGAGGACATGTAGGCACGGTTTGTAGTAATTGTTATTGTAAATCTAATGGTACTGGAAGAGTTGGTTGCTTAACTTATGATCAGTATAAGTCTGGTAAATGCTATTTAAATAGATGCTTTGATTGGCATCATGCTAATCAAAGAGTATATTCAACTACTTACACAGTTGCTTATCACAGTAATATATAGGTGGTGATATTATGAAAAAGACATTATTAATATTTTTGATGTTGCTTTTATTACTTACTGGATGTAAGAAAAAAGACAATAATACTAATAAAAAAGTAGAAGATGTTAAGTGGGAAGTTGTAGAAGACGAAAAAATAAATGATAAACCTTATAAAACATATTCAACAAGTGAGTATTCGGAAGGATATGTTAAGGGTATATATAATGGTACTACTTATAAGTTTATATATCCAAGTGATGTAAAACTAAGTGGAGCTGATTTTTACTCTACTAGTTATAATGGTAGTATGCAAATTACTATTGTAGAAGAAGATATAGAAGAAGAGATAGATGATTATTTAGACTATCTATATGAAATTAATAAAAATAATAATTACAATACTACTGTTAAGACAAAGAAAATAAGTAATGATTTGTTTATTGCTCGTGTTAGTAATATGACATTTAATGATGGAACAACTTTCTATTTAGATCATTTAAAGGTATATTTACGTGATAGTGAAGAAGCCTTTATTGTAATTGATTACTTGCTATTTAAGGAGAAATTTGATGATAAGTTAATTAACAAATTAGTTAATTCTATATCTAAGGAGAAGAATGATTATAATTTTAATAATTGTAAAGAAAAAAATGGCAAGTATGAGTGTAGTTATTTAAATGTTGATAATAAAACAATTAATTTCACTGTTAATAAAAAAGCATTTGCTATGGCTGCTAATGAAAGACCTGATAATTATTACAATAGTTTTGCTAGTACTAGTGTAATTGGAGAAGACGATTATGAAGCCAGAGTTGGAGCATTATATTTAGATGGTGGTGACTTCTATGGCTCTGTTGATACATTGTTAAGTGAGTATGAAAAAAGTAAAACAAAAGTTAATGTAGATGGCAAAGAATTTGTTAAATATTATCTTACTGAAGAAGTAGATGAAGAAGAAATAGAAGAAGGAATGGAACCATATACTACTGCATATTATGTATATAAAATAAGTGATTATGTTGGAATATATATAAATATAGATTCTTCTAAAGATACTGATAAAGTATTAGAATACTTTACTGATATAACTGTAAAAGAAGCTTAGTTACTAAGCTTTTTTTATGGTACAATAGTATTGCTTTGAAAGGGGATAAATATGAAGAAAATAATAATAGCTGGTCCTTGTACTTTTGGTAGCTATGAAGAAATAGTAAAAATAGCTAAAATGTTGAAGGAAAGAAATATAGAATACTTAAGAGCTGGTACTTTTAAAATGAGAACAAATCCTGATTCTTTTCAGGGATTAAGAGATGAAGGAATGGAAATGCTTCTAAGAATAAAAAAAGAATTAGGATTAAAAATAGTTACAGAATTTACTAGTATTGAACAAGTAGATAAATATGGAGATAAAGTAGATATAATACAAATTGGTACTAGAAATATGTATAATTATGAATTACTAAAAAGAGTAGGTAAAACGAAAACTAAAGTACTATTAAAAAGAGGATTTAGTGCTACTTATAAAGAATGGTTATTAGCAGCAGAATATATAGCTAGAGAAGGAAATAAAGATATTATATTGTGTGAAAGAGGAATAAGAAGCACTATCTCTAATGAGACAAGAAATGTTTTAGATATACAAGCTATTCCTTATATAAAGAAGAATAGTTCTTATCCAATAATAGTTGATCCTTCCCATGCTAGTGGTCATGCTTATATGGTAGAAAGTATGTCTAAAGCTATTTTAGCAGCCGGAGCAGATGGATTATTGTTAGAAGTTCATTATAGTCCTAAAGATAGTTTATGTGATAGTGAAGAAACAATAGATTTTGCTACTTTAGATAGAATACTTGAATATATGAAATAGTTAATAGTATAATTAGATAGTAATAGTAAGAGGTGATAATATGAAATATTGTTATAATTGTGGCAATAAGTTAAAAAAAGGAGATATTGTTTGTGGTAAATGTGGTATAGAACTAACAGACAATAAAAAAGAAATAAAAGATGCTAAGGTAGTTGAAGAAAAAGAAGTTAAAAAGGAAATAGAAGAGGTAGAAGAAGTAAAAGAAGAGGAGAAAGAAAATACTACATCATCTACTAAGGGAAGTTATCGTAATGAGAATATTAAAACTAGTAATGTAGTTAATAGTAGTGATAGTGATGAAGATGTTCCTGTTTATTTATGTATTGCATCATTAGTATGTTCATTTATCTTACCTTGGTTTTTACCTGTCAAAATTCTTTATCCATTGATAGGTTTAGGTTTGATGATTTTTGTTAGAGTTACTTATCCAAATAATACTTTTGGTAAAGTATTGATGTGGATAGATATTATTGCTTATACACTTGCAATACTATTCATAATATTAGTTGTTGTTGCTTGCTCTAAAACATGTGGAGCATTGGGTAAAATGTTTTAGATGTACGGAATAATAATAGTTATTTCATTAGTAATAGGTCTTTGTTATATATATAAATATTTAAAAAGAAGTAAAATACCAAATGATATTATTCTATTATATTTATTTATGCTTTTAGTATTTATAGTAGTTGGTGGTAAAGCATTTACTATTTATACTTCTAAAGAAGAATTAAATATAATAAATGCAGGATTTTCTAGTTATGGTGGTGCTATAGGAGCTAGTGTAGCTGTTATAAGTTTTATTTTTATTTATAAGAAGAAAGTAGATGATTTATTAAAATCGACAATAATAGCATTACCACTTATTTATTCTATTTCTAAGATAGCATGTTTTATTGCAGGTTGTTGCTATGGAATAAAATATGATGGATTATTTCATGTATATAGTAAAGAAGCTGGTTTTAATACGTTTCCAGTACAAATTATAGAAACAATAGTATTTTTAATAATATTTATATATTGTAATAAGAATAAAAATAGTAAATGTATAGTATATAAAACAATAATAATAAGTGCTTTTAGTAAATTTATATTAGATTATTTAAGATATTCTCATAAGGGGATTATACTATCTATTAATCAAATAGTTAGTATAGTATTAATAGTAGTAACAATAATAGTTTTTTATATAAAGAATAATAAAGAGGGATAGAATGAAAAAGTATATTGAAGGAATACGTTTTGGAATGATTGTACAATTAATTATTGGACCTAATTGTTTACTTGTATTTCATACGGCTAAAAATAATGGTTTTTTCTTTACTATTCCTTTAATACTTACAATTGCTTTTGTTGATACTTTATATATTACTTTAGCTTGTTTAGGAGTTAGTAAAATTCTAGAAAACAAGAAAACTAAGAAGATTGTTGGTTTAATAGGGGCTTTAGTACTTATATTATTTGGTTTAAATGTTATTTTGAATGTCTTTGATGTAAATATAATACCTGGTTTAAGTATTAATCCTAGTACTAAGAGTATTGTTATTAAGGGTTTAATGGTAGCTTTATCTAATCCAATAACTATTATGTTTTGGGGAAGTGTTTTAACAGCAAAGATAATTGAAGATAAGATGAAGAAAAAAGATTTGATAAAGTTTTGTATGGGTTTGGTATCAACAACAATAATATTTCAAACTTTTGTAGCTTCCTTAAGTATATTGCTTAATCGTTTTGTTTCATCAACAACTTCAAAAGTAATGAATATATTAATAGGATTCTTAATAGTTTATTATGGGTTTAGTAGATTGTTTGAAAGTTACGTAAAAAAAGGTAAAAAGAGATAAAATCTTTTTACTTTTTTTAAATTGGTATGCTATAATTAAAACAAGATAGGAGGATATAATATGAGAAAGGAAAATGCTATTCAAAATTATGTAATTGTTATACTAGCTATAGTTATACTAGTAATGAGTGTAGGTTACGCTTTATATACACAACCATTAACTATTAACGGAACTGCTCATGTTGCAGCAGCTAAATGGCAAGTAGAATTTGATGAAAATACGAGAAATCATTCATTATTAGGAGATGCAACTGTAACAAGTGAATCTGTTTCTGGAACTACTGCTAGTTATGAAATATCATTAGCAAAGCCAGGTGATCAATATACTTTAGAAACTAGAGTTCATAATGCTGGTACTATTGATGCTAAATTAGTAAGAATTACTCTTGGTGGTTTAACTGATGTTCAAAAGAAATATATTGCATATACAATTACTTATGATGGTGTTACTTATTCATCTTCTACAGATGGTTTAACATTAGCTTTAGCAGCTGGTGAATATAAGAATGTATCTGTAACAGTTAAATATGGTTTACCTACTGAAGCAAGTGATTTACCTACAACTGCTGTTGATGTTAGTTTAACTGCTACATTGAATTACGAAAGTGTTGCTTAATAGAAGACCTATATTATAAGAATTATCCTGTATAAGGATAATTCTTATAATTATAATTGGGGTTGATAACATGAAAAAATATGAAATATATATAATAGAATTATTATTATTTATTTCTATCATAATGTTTAATATTGTATATAATAATTATTTTTTACAAAGTTTATCTATCATACTTATAGGAATATATATGTTATTTAGATATAAGATGATGAAAGATAATAATTATTTAAAAAGTATAGTAACTAAAATAACTATATCTTGTTTATTAGTATATTTTGTTACTACTTATTTGATTGGGTTAATATTAGGCTTTAATAGAACTATATTAGTATTATCAGTTAATTATTTTGTAAAAGTAATCTTATTAGAAGTAGTAGTAATAGTATTTGAAGAAATTATAAGATATATAATTTGTAGAAATAAACAACATAAGAAATTAGCTTTAGTTATATATACGTTACTACTTTCAATATTAAGTATTATTATGGAAATAAAAGGATTTGATTTAAAAGATAATGAAATATTCTTTATATTTGTTACAACGATAGTCATACCTATTATTTCTAGACAATGTATATGTTCATATTTAACATATAAAGTGAGTTATAAACCAGCTTTGATATTTAATCTAGTTATGTCTTTGTATGCATATTTATTACCTATAGTACCTAGTTTAGGTAATTACTTGTATGCTGTTGGTAATGTAGCTTTACCTTATGCAATATACTTTATGGTAAGTAAATTAACTAAGTATAAAGAAAAAGAGATAGTTAGAAATAAGATATCATTAAGAAGATTATCATATATACCAGTAATGGTAGTATTGATAATATTAGTAATACTAGTATCTGGGGCTTTTTCTCATACTTTAATAGCAATAGGGTCTAATTCTATGTCTCCTTGTTATGAAAGAGGAGATGCTATTATATATAAAAAAATAGATAGTAAGAATTTAAAAATAGGAGATGTTATTGCTTTTAAAAATAGAGGAAGAGTTGTTACTCATAGAATCATTAATATAAAAAAAATAGATGATAAGTCTTTATATATTACCAAGGGAGATGCTAATAAATCAGTAGATACTTGGGAAGTAAAAGATAGTGATGTATTGGGTATAGTTAAGTATAGTATTAAATATATTGGTTATCCTACTTTATGGTTTAATGATTTATATACCGGAAAGGAGACGAATTCATGAAAGAATCTTATGCGAAAAGACAAGGTTTAATATTTGTTTTCCTTTTGATATTTTTAGTTATTGGGGTAGTTAGTTTATATATAGGTATAAATACTAAGAAAGCTGTTACATTAAGTTATAAAGAAAATAATGATATAGATTATAAAGTTTATTTAAAAGAAAATGATTATTTTGATCAAGAATATTTAGAAAAAGGTAAGACATATATTACTAGTTTAATAGATCATATTAATGTTACTTTTAACTATAATATAGATTTTTCTGAAGAGGTAGATGTAGCTTATAAATATAGAGTAGTAGCGAAGATAGAAGCTAATAAAACTGATAATGAAGCAGGTAATTATTGGACTAAGGATTTCGATATTACTAAGGATGTAGAACAAAAATTAGATAACGTAAGAAAGTATTCTATAATGCAGAATATAAATATTGATTATAATAAGTATAATGATCTACTTAATAGTTTTAAAAAGAGTGTAGGTTTATCTAGTTCAGATGGAGTATTAAAAGTATATTTAGTAATAGATAGTAATGTTGATGGAGAAAGTATTAGTACTCCTATATCTAGTAATCTTATATTAAAGCTTCCTTTATCTGAATTAGCTATAGAAGCTACTATAGATAGTGATGTAAGTAATAATGTTAAAGAAGTTAAAGAAATGGTTAAAGTAAAGGGATTATTCTATACTATATTAGTAATAGTTGGATGTTTCTGTACTATATTAAGTATTTTCTTGGCTATAGTATTACTTAGAAGTAGAAGATTATATAAATCAGGTTATAAGTATGATTTAGAGATAGATAAGATAATGAGTACATATGATAGTATTATAGTTAATATTAAAGATTTACCTGATTTAGAAGGATATAGTGTTATAAAAGTAGAAACATTTGAAGAATTAATAGATGCTCATAGTGAGATTAGAAAACCTATTAATTATTATAAGACAAGGGATGGTAGTATATTCTTCTTGTTAAGTGATAATGTTGTATGGAAATATGCTTTATATAAGAAGAGAAGAAGGAGATAAGAATGATAAAAGGTAAGGAGAAAATTATCGTTACTTTGATTGTGCTTTTTCTCTTTTTTAGTATGAGTATTGGATATGCAGTATATACTATTAGAACAGATATTAGTGGTTTAGCACATGTAGAAGGTAATGGCGTAATAGCAATTAGTAATGCAATACTAACTGATTATAAGAATTTAACAAATCCAAGCAATCCTAGTTTTGAAGGAACAAGGATTTCTTTTGATTTGAATTTTTTAGTTGCTAGAACAGAAGAAGCATTAAATGATGATTACTATGCTACTTTTCAGATAACGATTAGTAATGATTCGGTATTTGATTATATATTTCAAACGAGTAATTTTACTCCTTCACTAAGTACTACTAATCAAGATGTAGAAGTAAGTTTTGAATTGGATGGTATAGAGTTAAATGATGTAATACCTGCTAAGGATTCGAAAACTTTTTATTTAATAATAACTATGACACCTAATGAAGCAGGTAATATTAATGTTTCTGGTGATATAGATATAGAATTAGAAGAGGAAGAAAATACTGGTTTATTAATGGGTAGTATACCTAGAAATAGTACTGGTGATTTAGTTAATAATAATAGTGTTGGTATTACAGCAGATATTATTAATACCTTTAG
>JAEEGL013566359.1_pt1 | contig 15362 bp, 14 predicted proteins | sample 9134231 | NCBI WGS metagenome assembly JAEEGL01 (sample SAMN16246548, study PRJNA631951) | gut metagenome | biome: gut microbiome; feature: rumen; material: fiber-attached | host: Bos | place: Iran: Karaj | collected 2018-10 | reverse complement strand
GATAAGCTGGGCATCCACGCTTCTTCCACCACCGAGCTGATCTTCGAAGACTGCATCGTTCCCAAGGAGAACCTGCTGGGCGAAGTCGGCCAGGGCTTCAAGATCGCCATGTCCACGCTGGACGGCGGCCGCATCGGTATCGCTTCCCAGGCTCTGGGCATCGCGCAGGGCGCTCTGGATGTCACCGTCGACTACATGAAGTCCAGAAAGCAGTTCGGCAAGTCCCTGAACAAGTTCCAGGCGCTGGCTTTCGAAGTCGCTGAAATGAAGACCCGCATCGAAGCTGCGAGACTCCTGGTCTACAGCGCTGCCTTCAAGAAGGACATGCACATGCCGTACTCCGTAGACGCCGCCATGGCCAAGTACTACGCTGCGGAGACCGCCATGTACGTCACCACCAAGGCTGTCCAACTGCACGGCGGTTACGGTTACACGACCGACTATCCCGTCGAACGCATGATGAGAGACGCCAAGATCACCGAGATCTACGAAGGAACCACGGAGGTCCAGAAGATGGTCATCTCCGGCGCTGTGTTTAAGTAGGCTATAGGGAGGAAAAGAACTATGAGAATCATCGTTTGCGCAAAGCAAGTACCCGATACCAGCGAAGTTAAGATCGATCCGAAGACCAACCGAATCATCCGCGACGGCGTGCCCAGCATCCTCAATCCCGACGATGCGAACGCTCTCGAGGAAGCGCTGCTGCTCAAGGACAAGGATCCCGAAACGGTCGTTACCGTCGTTTCCATGGGACCTCCCCAGGCTAAGGACATGCTCATCGAATGCCTCGCCATGGGCGCCGACGAGTGCTACCTGCTCTCCGACAGAGCGGTAGGCGGCTCCGATACGTGGGCAACTTCCAACGCGATCACCGCTCTGATCGAGAAGATCGGTCCCTTCGACATGATCTTCGCCGGCCGCCAGGCCATCGACGGCGACACCGCGCAGGTCGGTCCGCAGATCGCGGAGAAGATGCATCTGCCCCAGGTCACTTACGTTCAGAAGTTCGAGATCTCCGAAGACAAGAAGGTCGTCACCGTTCAGAGACAGCTCGAGGACGGCTATGAAGTCATCGAAGTGCCCACTCCCTGCATGCTCACCTGCATCAAGGAGCTGAACAACCCCAGATACATGACTGTCAGCGGCATCGTCAAGGCTTGCAAGGCCGACGCTCCCATCTATGTCAAGAGCGCCAAGGACGTCGAGTGTGACCTCACCAAGGTCGGCCTCGAGGCATCCCCGACCGTCGTATTCCGTTCCTTCACGCCGGCTCCGAAGGCCCCCGGCCAGATCATCCAGGGCGAGGACGAGAGAACTCAGTCCAAGAACCTGCTGGCCAAGCTGAAGGAAAAGCACGCGATCTGATGGTAGAAGGAGGAATTTACAATGGCTGTTGTTGTTAATCAAGAATTATGCAAGGGTTGCAAGATCTGCGTCAAGAACTGCCCGTTCCAGGCGATCGATTTCGACGAGACCACCAGAAAGGCAACCATTAATGAAAAGTGCACGGCTTGCTCCGTCTGCATTTCCAAGTGCCCGTTCAAGGCCATCACCAAGGACGAGTCCGATGAAGTCGACCTGTCCGCTTACAAGCACATCTGGGTATTCGCCGAACAGAGAGACGGCGAACTCATGGGTGTAGCGAAGGAACTCATCGCCTGCGGCCGCAGACTTTCCAGAGACATCTCCCCCGAGACCAAGTGCTATGCGCTGCTCGTCGGCAACAATCTGGACGCCCTCGGCCAGGAAGCGATCGAGTGGGGCGCTGACGGCTCCATCCTCATCGAGAGCCCGCTGCTCGAGCACTTCAACACCGACGGTTACACGAAGGTCATCTGCGACGCGATCAAGGAATACAAGCCTGAGATCATCCTGTACGGCGCCACCCACATCGGCCGCGACCTCGCTCCGCGCGTAGCCGGCAGATCCAACGTCGGCCTCACCGCAGACTGCACCGGCCTGGAAGTCGACCTCGAGAAGTACAAGGCCTACTGCGCCAAGGAGACCACGCTCGACCTGTCCACGCTCGAAGGCGAGGACCCCAACGACAAGTGCATCAAGCAGACCCGTCCGGCATTCGGCGGCAATCTGATGGCCACCATCGTCTCCAAGAAGACCAGACCGCAGATGTCCACCGTACGTCCCGGCGTCATGTCCAAGCAGGAAAGAGTTCCCGGAGCCAAGGGCGAGATCATCAAGGTCACCCCGAAGCTCACCGAGAGCGACATCCGCACCAAGATCATCAAGATCGTCAAGGAAGCCAAGGAAATGGTCTCCCTCACCGACGCGAAGATCATCTGCTCCGGCGGCCGTGGCCTGGGCGGACCCGAAGGGTTCAAGCTCATCCAGCAGTTCGCCGATAAGGTGGGCGGCGTTGTCGGTTCCTCCCGCGCCTGCGTAGACGCCGGCTGGATCGGCCACGAGCACCAGGTCGGCCAGACCGGTACCACGGTCAAGCCCGACATCTACTTCGCCTGCGGCATCTCCGGCGCCATTCAGCACCAGGCCGGCATGAAGAACTCCAAGCTGATCGTCGCGATCAACAAGGATCCGGACGCCCCGATCTTCGGCATCGCCGACTACGGCATCGTAGGCGACCTGTACAAGGTTATCCCGATGATCATCGAAGAGTGGGACAACTTCTCCACAGCTCTCTAATATTTTCTACAAAGCCTTTAAGGACCGCTCTTCGGAGCGGTCCTTTTTCGTCGTGACGTTCGCGGGCCTGCTTTCATGCATCTTGAAATGCAGGCATTCAGCCGGTATAATGCTTATGCCTGCAAGTGCTTCAGGAAGCGAAAGAAGGCAGAGAAGTCCGGCTGCGCATCGAAAAGCGAAAGCGGCCCGGATCTGGCATGACCGATCCATGCATGAAGCATAAACCGAGATAAGAGAGAAGCCTATGGAAAAGAAATCGGGCGGGTTCAACTCCCGCATCGGCCTGGTGATGACGCTCATCGGCGGCAGCGTCGGGACGGGCAATATCTGGCGCTTCCCGCGCATGGCGGCGCTCAACGGAGGCGGCGCCTTCGTGATTGCGCTCATCATCTCCAGTTTCGTCGTAGCGCTGCCCATTCTGAACGGCGAGATGATCCTCGGCCGCGCCACGCGGCATTCCGGCGCCGGCGCGTTCCGCGACTTCGCCGGGAAGAAATACACGTGGATGGGCGCGTACCTCGTGGCGATCTGCATGATCATCACCGCGTATTACATGGCCATCCTCGGCTGGGTGCTGAAATATCTGGGCATGTCCATCACGGGTAGTTATTACGGCAAGGACCTGGAAGAGGTCTTCGCGAAGACGACGACCGGCAATTTCTCGACATACGTCCTGTTCGTCATTCCCATCCTGCTGCTGGGCTATCTGCTGATCAAAGGCATCGGCACCATCGAAAAGGCCAACACGTTCATGATCCCGGCGCTCGCGCTCATCTGCCTCGTGCTGGCTGTCCGGGCCATTACTCTGCCTGGTTCGCTCGAGGGGGTCAAATACCTGTTCGACATCAGGGCGGAGTACTTTCTGAAGCCTCAGACGTGGCTGAACGCGCTGTCCCAGTGCTCGTGGTCCATCGGTCCCGGTTTTTGCCTGACGCTGGCGTACGCGGTGTTTACGGAAAAGAAGTCGGACGTGTCGCTGAACATCGCGATCCAGGTGTTCGGCAACCAGTCGTTCGCGATGCTGGCGGGGCTCATGATCCTCCCGGCCGTCTTCGCCATGTCCCCGTCGGTGGATGCCGCCTACGCGGCGTGCGCGTCCGGCAACCAGGGGCTTACGTTCGTGACCCTCACAGGCATGTTCCAGCATATGCCCGCGGGCAGGCTGGTAGCGATCCTGTTCTTCGTGGGGCTGACATTTGCGGCTTTCTCCTCGGCCATCGGCATGTGCAACGTCGGCATGGTCTTCCTGATGGACCTGGGCTGGAGCCGCAAAAGGGCTGTTCTGGCTTCGATCCTGTTCCTCCTTGTCGTGGGCACGCCGTCGGCGCTGTCCCTGAAGGTCTTCAACAATCAGGACTGGGTGTGGGGCGTTGCGCTGCTGCTGTCGACGATCTTCATCAGCGTCGCGCTGCTGAAATATGGGCTGGAGAAGGCGCGGCAGAACTTCCTGCTGTTCCCTGAAAACGAGTGGAAGATGGGGAAATGGTGGAATGTCTGCGCGGGCTTTGTTTCGCCCCTCCTTACGGGTTTCATGATCGTCTGGTGGATGATCCAGACCATCGAATGGTTCCCAGACGACTGGTGGAACCCTGCCAACCTGGACGGGCTGGGCACCATCCTGCTGCAGACGCTGGCCCTGATCGCAGTGCTGCTGCTGACGAACGACAAGCTGGCCGGCGCCATCAAACACCGGTATTTCGATGGGGAACATTTCCCCGAACTCCCGGAGAGAGAATAGGAGGCTTGCCATGGGATGGGTGTTTTCGATGATCCTTTGCCTGGCGCTCACCTGGGGCGCCACGGGCGTAGTGGTCTATAAGATGATAAAGAATTCAAAACAGTGATTGGCAATTGCAGGCTGGGCTGTCCTTCGGGGCAGCCTTTTTATGCATATAAAAAATGAGGGGCTCCTGGGCGGAATATGATTGACAATAAAGACATTATATGGCAATATATACCATATGGATACCAAAGAACAGGACAGGATCAGAAAGAAACGGGGGCAAAAGGGCGAAGATATCGCCTGCGCGTATCTCGAAAAGAAGGGATACACTATCCTTGAACGCAACTTTCGGTGTAAAATAGGAGAGGTGGATATCGTGGCGTGCGATGCGCAGACCCTTGCGTTCGCGGAGGTCAAAGCCCGTACGCGCACGGACTACGGCATGCCCCGCGACGCGGTGGACAGGCGCAAGCAGTGGAAACTCGTGCGATGCGCGCAAGTTTACTGCAAGATGCACAAGAGTCGGCTGGGTCACCTGTCGCCGCGCATGGATATCGTCGAGGTGCTGTATACCGAAAGCGGCACGTACGTGCGGCATACCCCGAACGCATTTTCGCTTGGATCATAAGGAGGAGCATTATGGATAAACAAATCTTCTTTTTAGGCGCCGGCAACATGGCCGAGGGCATCATAGGCGGCCTGCTGATGAACAAGGTCTTTGAGCCTTACCAGATCACGATCTACGACGTATCCGAACCGCGCATGGACTACATGATCGAAAAATACGGCGTGATCTCCACGCCGGATCCGGCCTCGGGGCTGGCGGATGCGGACATCATGCTCTTAGCCGTCCGTCCGCAGGATATGGGCCAGATCCGCTGGATCAAGGAGGCGGAAAAGAAGGAAGGCCTGCTGACCATCTCCATCGTCAGTTCCACGCTGATCAGCACGATCGCGGGCGTCATCGGCGAAGGGAAGATCGCGCGGCTCATGCCCAACACGCTGATCCAGGCGCAGCACGGCTATTCGGCGCTGTGCGCGAACGCGGCCTGCACGGAAGAGGACAAGGCTGCCCTTGAGGAGATCGGCAACGCGATCGGCCAGACGATGTACGTGGAAGAGAAACTGTTCAACGCGTGGACGGGCTTCGCGACTTCCGGGCCGCTCATGGTGTATAAGTTCATCTACGGCATGATCGAAGGCGGCGTTTACAGCGGTTTTCCGCTGGAACAGAGCAAGAAGATCGTATATGAGAACATCATCGGCGCGGGCCTGACGCTGCGCGATACCGGCGACTATCCGCTGCAGATCGTGGATCGCATGGCGACGCCCGGCGGGGTCGGCATCGAGCAGTTCAAGACGCTTGAAGAAGGCAACTTCACGAACCTGTGCATGGATGCGGTCTGGAACGCGGTGCAAAAAGCGGAGAAGATGGCGGAGAAGTATAAGGTGGAATAAGGCTTTGCCAGCCTCTTTGGCGGGCTTGTAGACCTTTCTGTTTATAAATGCGCTTTAATTGAGCAGGGATAGAATAACTATCCCTGCTTTTTTATGCAAAAAATGGGTTTACAATTAGCTACTACCGGTGTATGATAATGGCAATATATAACTGTTATGGTAAAAGAATTGTAATTGGAAATTTCATTGAGGAGATATCATGTACGCAAGAGTGTTGACGGCCTGCCTGTACGGCATCGCCGGAGAGGTGACCGGGGTGGAGGTGGACGTGGAGAACGGCCTGCCGGGCTTTACGGTCGTGGGACTGGCGAATCAGTCGATCCGGGAAGCGAAAGAGCGCATCCATTCCGCCATTCTCAACAGCGGATACGCGTTTCCGGACAAGCGCATCACGGTCAATCTGACACCGGCCAACAAGAAGAAGGAGGGAAGCCACTTCGATCTGCCCATCGCCATCGGGGTGCTGCTGGCTTCAGGCCTGCTGGATCCCAAGCGTGACCTGGAGGAGACGGCCTTTCTGGGGGAACTGACGCTGGACGGACGCATCTCCGGCGCGGAAGGCGTGCTGCCCATGGTGATCGGCCTGCAGAAGACCGGCGTCAGGCGGGTCATCGTGCCTCCTGCCAATGCGGCCGAGGCTGCGCTCGTGAAGGGCGTAGACGTCCTTGCGGCAGCGAGCCTGCAGCAGGCAGCGGACTGGCTCTGCGGATTCGAGGAGCTGGATGCACAGGCGCCAGCCGGCACACAGGAGGCCATGCCCGTATTGGCCGACTTTTCCGACATACGGGGGCAGCAGGCCGTCAAGCGCGCGGCGCAGGTGGCTGCGGCGGGAAGCCACGGCATGCTGATGATCGGGCCGCCCGGCGTGGGCAAGAGCATGGTGGGCAAGCGCCTCGCCGGCATCCTGCCGCCGCTGTCCTACGCAGAGCAGCTGGAAGTGACCCAGATCTACAGCGTGGCAGGCGAACTGAAGGAGGGCTGCCCGCTCATCACGTACAGGCCGTTTCGCGCGCCGCACCACGGCATGTCGTCAGCGGCGCTGGCGGGGGGAGGGACCGTCCCAAGGCCTGGCGAGGTCTCGCTGGCTCACCGGGGCGTGCTGTTCCTCGACGAATTGCCCGAGTTCTCGGCGCACACGCTGGAGGTTCTGCGGCAGCCCATGGAAGACGGTGAGATCACGATCTCCCGCGCGTCCGGACGATGCACCTATCCCGCGCGCTTCATGCTCGTGGCTGCGATGAATCCCTGCCGCTGCGGCTACTTCGGGGACCCGGTAAAGCCCTGCACCTGTTCGGAAAGCGATCGCCGCAAGTACGTCGGCCGCGTGTCTGGGCCGCTGCTGGACCGCATCGACATCCACGTAGCGCTCGAGCGGAGCAGCTACGCGGAGGTGTCCGCGGAAAACGCGCCTCCGTCGGTCAGTTCAGAAGACCTGCGAAAAGGCGTGGAGGTTGCCCGCCTCCTGCAGGAGGAGCGTTACCGGGGGCTTCGCATCCGTTCCAACGCGGAGCTTACGCCGCTGCAGATCGGGCGGTTCTGCCGGCTGGACAGCGCGTGCGAGACTATCATGGAGGCCGCCTTCAGCCGTTATTCGCTCTCGGCGAGATCGTATCACCGGGTGCTGAAGGTCGCCCGGACCATCGCGGATCTGGCCGGCAGCGCCGCGATCGGGCAGGAACACCTGCTCGAAGCGCTGGGGTATCGCCTGCCGGAGAAGTATTTTCAATAGAAAAGGGGTATCGACATGGAAGAATACATCTATTACGTATGGCTCAGCCTTGTTGCGGGGATCTCATCGGACGTCAAGCTGTCGCTCATGCGCCTGTTCGGCGGGCCGCGGGCGCTGTTTGAAGCCCCGGAAGGCGACATCATTCAGGCGTTTCGGCAGGTGACGGAGGGTCACCGCTTCGGACAGGGACTGCGCAGGCTGCTGGAGCGGGATCTTTTGCCTGCTGACCGCGCCATCACCAGGGCAGCCCGGAGCGGAAGCCACGTCATTCCGCTGTGTTCGCCCGCCTATCCCTCGCTGCTCAAGACCATCAAGGACCCGCCGATTGCCTTGTTCGGCAGGGGAGACGTTACGCTGCTGAAGACGCGCTGCGTGGCCATCGTGGGCACGAGAAGGGCCTCTCCCTACGGCAGGTGGGCTGCGGCGGAGATCGCCAGGCGGCTGGCGCGCCTGGGGATCACCATCGTGTCCGGCATGGCAGAAGGCGTCGATTCGGCGGCTCACGAGGGATGCCTCGCAGCTGATGGCAAGACCATCGCCGTGTTCGGCACCGGGCTGGACGTGTGCTTTCCCAAGTCGAATCAGGGGCTGCAGAAGCGTATCGCCGAAAAGGGGCTGCTCCTTTCGGAATACGCATTTGAGGAGAGCGGCCGCCCCGAGTATTTCCCGGTGCGAAACCGCATCATCTCCGGGCTTTCCGAGAGCTGCGTCGTAGCGGAAGGCGCCGTGCGCAGCGGCTCGCTGATCACGGCGGGGCTGGCGGCGGAGCAGGGGAGGAACGTGTTCGCGCTCCCCGGCAACATCAACCAGCCCGGCAGCGCGGGAACGAACCTGCTGATCTCGGAAGGCGTGCCGCCCATCACTTCCCTGGGCGGGCTCATCGAACTGCTGGGCTTGCAGGATGCGGCGGACGAGGTGAAGGCTGGACTGTCCGAAGCGGAGTCCGGACTGCTGAACTACGTGCGCAGCTGCGGCAGCACCTCCCGGGAGTACATCCTGGCAGGCTGCGGCATGCCTGCCGCCGATGCATCCTCCCTGCTCATCTGCCTGGAACTGAAAGGGCTGCTGAAGCTGTCCGGCACGCAGGTCTACGTGCAGAGTTAGAGGCTCTTTCTAAGTCGGCCAACATTGGATCTTTACATTTCCTACATTAGAATGTAACATAGAGAACGTATTATTTATTCTGAGAGGATCATCATGGCAAACGCAAAACATCTCGTCATCGTGGAGTCTCCGTCCAAGGCCCGCACCATAGGAAAGTTCCTCGGCAGCCGCTACAACGTGGTGGCCAGCGCGGGACACCTGCGCGACCTGCCCAAGAGCACCCTGGGCGTGGACATGGAGCACGATTTCGAACCGAAATACATCAACGTAAGAGGCAAGGCGGATCTCATCCGCGCCATCAAGAAGGAAGCGAAGGCCGCGGATAAGGTCTATCTGGCGACGGACCCCGACCGCGAAGGAGAGGCCATCTCCTGGCATCTCTGCGACCTGCTGGGCATTGACCCGGCCAGAGCCTACCGCGTCGTCTTCCCCGAGATCACCAAGAGCGCCGTGCTCGAGGGCATCAAGAACAGCCGCCCCATCGACATGAACCTCGTCAACGCTCAGCAGGGCAGGCGGGTCATGGACCGCATCGCCGGCTACGAGATCTCGCCCGTGCTGTGGACGAAGATCGGCAGGGGGCTCTCCGCAGGCCGGGTGCAGTCGGCGGCGCTGAAGATCATCTGCGACCGCGAGAAGGAGATCGAGGCGTTTGACCCGCAGGAATACTGGGTCATCACCGCGGACCTGTGCAAGCAGGGCGTTCCCGCTTCGCAGAAGAAAAAGAATACGTTTACGGCGACGCTGGCGGAATATCAGGGCAAGAAGGTCAAGCTGGACAGCAAGGCCGATGCGGACAAGGCGCTTAAGGATCTGAAAGCCGGCGATTTCCGCGTGAAGAGCCTCGAACCCTACGAGACGGTCAAGCGGCCTTACGCGCCGTATACGACGAGCACCATGCAGCAGGACGCGTCCATCAAGCTGCATTTCGGCCCGCAGAAGACCATGTCCGTCGCGCAGCAGCTGTATCAGGGGGTCAACGTGAAAGGGCATGGCACGACCGGTCTCATCACGTACATGCGTACCGACTCCGTGCGCATCTCCGACGAGGCGGACGCCGCGTGCAAATCGTACATCGCGGGCACGTACGGCAAGGAATACGTGGGCAACAACCGGTACACGAACAAGTCGTCGAACGCGCAGGACGCCCACGAAGCCATCCGGCCTTCGTACATGGACCTGGATCCCGAGACGGTGAAGGATTCGCTGCAAAGCGACGAATACAAGCTCTACAAGCTCATCTGGTCGCGCTTCGTTGCAAGCCGCATGAAGCCCGCTGTCTACAGCGGCGCCGCTGCCGAGATCGAGAACGGGGACTATCTGCTGAAGGCGAAGGGATCCGCCCTGAAGTTCGACGGCTACATGAAGGTCTACCGCGATACGGTCAAGGAGGAAAAGGACAAGCTCCTGCCGCCTCTTCAGGCCGGAGAAGCGCTGGATCTGGCGGACCTGAACGGCGAACAGAAATTCACGCAGCCGCCTGCGCGGTTCACCGAGGCCAGCCTCATCCGCGAGATGGAGGAGAACGGCATCGGCCGCCCGAGCACGTACGCGACGATCGTGAACACGCTCACGACGAAAAAGTACGTAGCCAAGGAGAAGAACGCGCTGTCGCCGACAGACCTTGGCAACAAGATCACGTACCTGATCATGGAGCCGTACTTTAAGGAACTCGTGGACGTGGGCTTTACCGCGGACATGGAGAAACAGCTGGACAAAGTGGAAGAGGGCGACCTGCAGTGGCAGAAGGTGGTCGGCGACTACTACAACGGCTATCTGAAGGATGAACTCGCCAAGGCGAAGGCGGAGGCGGAGAAGATCGTCACGCAGCCCGAGTACATCGGCGAGAACTGCCCGCAGTGCGGAAGGCCTCTGGTGAAGAAGAACGGCAAGTTCGGCTCGTTCATCGCCTGCACCGGCTATCCGGAGTGCAAGTATACCCGCAACATCGTCGTGGGCACGGGCGTTTCCTGCCCGCTGTGCGGCAAGGAGATCGTCGTGAAGCGCAGCCGCAAGGGCAAGACGTTCTACGGGTGCAGTGGGTATCCGGATTGCGGGCAGGTCTACTGGTACAAGCCTGTGAACAAGAAGTGCCCGAAGTGCGGGCAGCTGCTCATGCAGCGCGGCAGAAAGCTGGTCTGCAGCAACGAAGAGTGCCATTACAGCGAGAAAAACAATTAACGATATATAGAGATCACAATAATCGAGAGGGAATAGTATGACTCAATTTCACGCGACGACCATCGTCCTGGTCAAGAGAAGTCCCGACGACATCTGCATCGGCGGAGACGGGCAGGTGACCATGGGCGAGCATTCCATCATGAAAAACAACGCGAAGAAGGTCCGCAAGATCTATAAGAATTCGGTCATCACGGGCTTTGCGGGTTCCGTGGCCGACGCTTTTTCACTGACGGAAAAGTTCGAAAAGAAACTGGAAGAGCACGGCGGCAACATGAAGCGCGCGGCCGTGGCTTTAGCGCAGCTGTGGCGCAGTGACGCCGGCGCGCGCAACCTCGAAGCCATGATGCTCGCGGCTGACAGGGAGAGCGTGCTGCTCATCTCGGGCAACGGCGAGGTCATTGAGCCCGACGAAAACTACGTGGCCATCGGGTCTGGCGGCAACTACGCCTATGCGGCGGCTCACGCGCTGTACGACCATACCGACATGGACGCTGAACAGATCGTGCGCGAGGCGCTGAAGATCGCCTCGGACATTTGCGTGTACACGAACGACCGCGTTTCCGTGGAAAAGCTGTAAGGAGGTGCGGACATGGCAAAGTCTTTCATGAGCTATACGCCGAAGGAGATCGTGGCGGAGCTCGATAAATACATCATCGGCCAGGAAAAGGCGAAGCGGTCCGTCGCGGTGGCCCTGCGCAACCGCTACCGCCGGAGCCTGCTGTCCGACGAGATGAAGGAGGAGATCTCCCCCAAGAACATCCTGATGATGGGTCCTACGGGCGTCGGCAAGACCGAGATCGCCAGGCGCCTCGCCAAGCTGATGGACGCGCCTTTCGTGAAGGTCGAAGCCACGAAGTTCACGGAAGTGGGCTATGTCGGCCGGGATGTCGATTCCATGGTGCGCGATCTGATGGAGGCCTCTCTGCGGGTCACGAAGCAGAAGAAGATGGCGGAGAAGTACGAAGCCGCGGCGCAGTTGGCGGAGGAGAAGATCATCGAGGCCATCATCCCCGGCAAGAAGAAGCCGGCGTCGGAAGGCGTGCGCGGGCCGTTCGACTTCCTGATGGGCCGGCAGAGCGCGACGTACAACCAGACCAGCGAGAAGATCGAGGAGCGCAAGGACCCGGTCGAAAGCGAGACGGAGCTCGCGCGCGAACAGGTGCGTCAGCAGCTCAAAGCCGGCCTGCTCGAAGAGCAGTACATCGAGATCGACGTGCAGGAGCAGCCCAAGGAGAACAACCTGGACATCGGCCAGGGCGGCGTGATCAGCCTGGGCAGCATCTTCGGCGACGCGGCGCCCAAGCGGACGAAGAAAAAGAACCTGAAGGTGAAGGACGCCAGGCGCATCCTCACCGAGCAGGAAGCGCAGAACATGATCGACATGGATCAGGTGACCCAGGAAGCGCTGGACAACTGCGAGCAGAACGGCATCATCTTCATCGACGAGATCGACAAGATCGCGGGAAGCGGCTACAAGGGCGGAGCGGACGTGTCCCGCGAGGGCGTGCAGCGCGACATCCTGCCCATCGTCGAAGGCAGCGTCGTGAACACGAAGTACGGGCCGGTGAAGACGGACCACGTGCTGTTCATCGGCGCAGGCGCGTTCCATGTGTCACGGCCGACGGATCTGATCCCCGAGCTGCAGGGGCGCTTCCCGATCCGCGTGGAGCTGGAAAACCTCACGAAGGAGGACTTCGTGCGCATCCTGACGGAGCCGGACAATGCGCTGCTCAAGCAGCATAAGGCGCTGCTGGAGACGGAAGGCGTGGAGATCGAGTTTACACCGGAAGCGGTGGAGGAGATCGCGTCCATGGCTTTCATGGTGAACGAACAGACCGAGAACATCGGCGCACGGCGGCTGCACACCATCATGGAGAAGCTGCTCGAGGACATCTCGTTCGGTCTGCCGGATGAGAGCCAGAAGACGATCTCCATCACGGCGGAGTATGTGCGCGAGAAGTTCGAGGAGCAGATCCACGAGGACGACATAGACAGATTCATACTGTAATTCTGCCTGCGGGGTCCTGTCCGCAACCATCCTCATGTCCTGCGATGCTCGCCGCGGTCGAGGGCGCCGCGGACTGCGCTTCTCGGCATGAGCCTCTTTGCGGCCACCCCTTCGGCTTTGTTATAAATGCCTGCGGGGTCCTGTCCGCAACCATCCTCATGGGTTTGTTCTCCCATGGCAGTAAGTTAACATAAGATTTTGTTTTGTCGATTATGATACGCATTCGGGACGACGGCACCGTCGTGGAAAGAGAAGAATACAGAGCCATCCTCGTCGGGCTTTCCCTCGGCGAGGACATTTCCTATTCCATGAAGGAACTGGAAGGGCTGGCGGAGGCCGCGGGCATTGAGGTGCTGGGCATGATGGTCCAGAACGCGGAAAAGGCGAACGCGGCCACGCTGATCGGAAAGGGCAAGCTGGAAGAGCTCGCCGAGCTGAGACGGAACATGGAGGCGGACCTGATCGTGTTCAACGACGAGCTGTCGGGCATGCAGCTGCGCAACATCGAGGATGCGTGCGATTGCCGGGTCATCGACCGGACGATCCTCATCCTCGACATCTTCGCGGACAGAGCCAGTTCCATGGAAGGCAAGCTTCAGGTGGAGATGGCCCAGCTGCAGTATCGCATGCCGCGATTGCTGGGTTTCGGCAAGTCTCTGTCGCGCCTCGGCGGCGGCATCGGAACGAGAGGCCCGGGCGAAAAGAAGCTGGAGACGGACCGGCGCCACATCCAGGCGCGTTGCGACGAGATCCGCCGGGAGATCGCGCGGGTCAAACAGGTGCGCGCCGTGCAGCGCTCCCGCCGGGAAAAGTCGGAGCTGCCCATCGCGGCGCTCGTGGGCTACACGAACGCGGGCAAATCGTCCATCATGAACCGCCTTTTGAGCCTTTCCGGCAAGGAAGAGAAGCAGGTCTTCGAGAAGGACATGCTGTTTGCGACGCTCGATACCGCCCAGCGGCTCGTGTCGCTCGATGACCGGTGCAGTTTTCTGCTCATCGATACCGTCGGGTTCGTCAGCCGGCTGCCGCACGCGCTCGTGGACGCGTTCAAGGCGACACTGGAGGAACTCACGTACGCGGATCTGCTCATCCACGTCGTGGACGCGGGGTTCGAGGGTCACGATTTCCAGACGGAGGTCACGCGGAAGGTCATTCGCGAGCTCGGCGCGGACGGAAAGCCCGTCATTACCGTCTACAACAAGGCGGATCTGCTGACGGAGGAGCAGCGCCAGGACCTGCTGCTGTCCGGCGGCAAGGACAGCCTGCTCATCTCGACGAAGACCGGGGAAGGGTACGACGCCTTTCTGCAGAAGATCCGGGACGGCCTGTTCGCGGGTTTGCGGGAAGTGGAGCTGCTCATCCCCTACAGCAAGGGCGCCGTGGCCAGCGCCATCCAGGAGAAGCAGACGCCGCTGTCGGTGCGCTACGAGGAAGAGGGCACGCGCATGCGCGTGATGCTCGGTGAAGCGGACCGCAGCCGCTATCAGGAGTTTATCGTCCGATGATACGCTATACGACCGTTGCCAAGGAGGCCAGCGCGGAACAGGTCATCGACCGCTCCCGCTTCATCGCTCACATCGCGCACGTCTGTTCGAAGGAGGATGCGGACACCTTCATCGCTTCCGTGCGGGCGCGCTACAGGGACGCCACCCACAACGTCCCCTCTTTTATCGTGGGAGAAAAGAGCGAACTGAAGTGGACGTCCGACGACGGCGAGCCCCAGGGCACGTCCGGCCCGCCGATGCTGCAGATGCTCGAGCGGGAAGGACTGACGAACGTCGTCTGCGTCGTGACCCGCTATTTCGGCGGCATCAAGCTCGGCACGGGCGGCCTCGTGCGGGCGTACACATCGTCCGCGAAGCTGGCGCTCGAAGCGGCCGGCACGCATCAGGTGAAGGACGTCGCGTCTTTCCGCGTGACCCTGCCTTACACGCTCCTGGGCAAGGTCCAGAATCTCGAAAAGGATTCCCCGTTCACGATCGAAGGCACCGAATATACGGATTCCGTCTGCCTGCTCCTTTCCATGGATATGGAAGACGAAGAGAAGGTAAAGGCGCTGATGATGGAACTTTCTGCGGGAAAGGCGATCATCGGGAACGTGGAGCATAAGGTGCTGTAGATATATGCAGCCCGAGGGGTGGCGGCAAGGAGGCTGTCAAAAACTTTTCGATAACTTTTGAAAATAGTTGTTGACAGATAGGGGTTCCATCTGTATAATTCTATAGTGTGCCGAGCAAAAAAGCGAAGCACTGGGCGGGCGTATAGCTCAGCTGGGAGAGCATCTGCCTTACAAGCAGAGGGTCGTAGGTTCGAGCCCTGCTACGCCCACCATCCCACACACGGCCCGGTAGTTCAGTTGGTTAGAATGCCAGCCTGTCACGCTGGAGGTCACCGGTTCGAGCCCGGTTCGGGTCGCCAACTGCGAGAAGATAGTGGCGTAAGCCACTATCTTCTTCCAACAAAACTGAATAGCGTTTTGCTGGCGTGGCTCAATGGCAGAG
>JAEEGL011987423.1_pt1 | contig 15362 bp, 1 predicted proteins | sample 9134231 | NCBI WGS metagenome assembly JAEEGL01 (sample SAMN16246548, study PRJNA631951) | gut metagenome | biome: gut microbiome; feature: rumen; material: fiber-attached | host: Bos | place: Iran: Karaj | collected 2018-10 | reverse complement strand
CCCAATCCCCAATCCCCAATCCCCAATCCCCCATCCCCCATCCCCAATCCCCAATTTTTCATTATTTTTTTATATTATTATTAAAATTAAATATTAAATTTTTTTTAATTAATAAAAAATATATCTAAAAAATTATCTTGGAAATAAAAATACATACCATATAAATTAATATTTAAAATGGAAAATGACAATAATAAAATAGAAGAAGAAGAGAAGAAAAAAGAAGAAGAAGAGAAAATAGAGAAGAAAAAAGAAAAAGAGAAGAAAAAAGAAAAAAAGAAAAAAGAAAAAGAGGAGAAAGAAGCCAAGAAAAAGGAGGAAAAATTAAAAAAGAAAAAAGAAAAAGAAGTACCAAAAGAAGAAAAAAAAATTAAAAGTTTAATAAATGTTTATTTTATTGAAAACCATTTTGAAGACAATCTAATCCAATTAGACATTTGTGAATCTATTTTTGCTAATGATTTAGACAAGTTAACTGAAGGAAAATTTTTTAAGGAAGATAAAGAATATTTATACTCTATCTATAAATTTAAATTTTTTCCTTTAAAATCAGAGAAAAATAGCGAAGTAAAAATTATTCTTATAGATATAGAAAATAATAATACTAAATTTTTTTCTTCAATTTTTGTGAATGAATTTTCAAGAGATATTTTTTTATATGATTTTAAGTTTCTTCCAAATAGTTTTACTATCTCAGAATATGAAGACCCTCCAGAATCATATGAATTAAGTCATCAAGAACAATTTGAAATATATATAGATTATATAAGAAACACAAGAAAATTAGTGATGGATACGGAAGAAAATATAGATTTAATTATATCAACTAATAAGTTATTAGAAAAAGGATATGAATTTTCTTTTTATTTAACTATTTTCCTAGAATGCTTTTCTTCTCCTTGTATTAAGGATTTTTTAATATTATTTAATCCTGAAAAAATAGAAGGCCCAGGAGAAATAAAACAAGAAAAAATAAATAAAATTAATAATATCATTAAAATTATTCAAACTAGATCTTTAAAATATTTGAATGAAGAAAAAGAAAAAGAAAAAGAAAAATACCAAATTAATTTATTTACTATAATTTTATATTTAAATTTTTTATTTAATAAAGAAAAATACAAAAATTTATTAGAAGATAAAGATATGCAGGATAATATATATAATGCTTTAATAAATTATAATAATATATTTAAAGGAACTGAACTTTCAGATGAACAGTATAAAATTTTGATTAATAAATTAACTAATTATAGTCAGTTGCCAAATGCATTAAAATATAATTATGATATTTTAAAATTATTTGAAACAATTAAAACTAATTTTGGAAAAATAGCGGATTTATATAAAAGTGCAAAAGAAAAAAATAAAAAGAAAAAAGATTTGGAATTATTAAAAATTAATTTGGAATCAATTATAGAACCACAGGCAAAAGATGATTTAGAAAAAATTTCTAATTTATATAAAGAACTAATAAAGTTACAAATGGATGAAGTAAATACTGTATTTATTATTTTTTCAAAAGGATTATTTACTACATATATGAATTATTCATATAATAAAAATATAAATAATTTATTTGCTTTAAAAGAAATTCTTCGAAACCTAAAAAATAAAGTTGATATATCTATTGATGACAAAGAATTTAATAAAATTATACATCAAACAGGTATTGAACTTTCTAAAACTCATAAATTGAAGAATGATGAAATTTTAAAATTCATTATTCAAGATATAAAATATAATAAGTCATTATATAAAGAAGGAAAATTAGAAGTACTTGATGGCATAGATATTTCATTGATTGATGAACAATTTTATGAAGATTGGAAAAAAATAAATTGGTTTGAAATTTTTGGGGACAAAGACAAATATTTAAAATTTGTTGATAAAGTTTTAAAATTAATAAATAATATTAAATATTTTCATATCATATATAATCTATTTGATATTGACAAAAATATAAATGAAAATAATCAGTCGGATATTAATAAAAAAATATTTATAAAATTTCAAAATGAATTTATTAATTTAATAAATGCTGGGGGATATTTAAATAATTTTGATAAAGATTTAATTCAACTAATTTTATATTCAGAAGAGCAAAAATGTGATATAATTAAGTTTTTAAATAAATTAAAAAAATCAATTAATAATAAAACACTTAATAATATTTTTGTTGAAATATTAAAAAAATATAAAGATAAAATTAATCCTGAGACAAAAAATATAATAACAAATTATATTATTGAGGAATCTAATAATTCTAATTCTGAAATTATATTATATTTACTCAAAGAATGTCCTGAAGAATGCAATAATATTTTGCAAAGAATAGAAAAATTCATCCCAAATAAAAAAGATTTTTGGGAAATAGAAGAAAATGATAAATTAAATTTGATGAGAGGTCTATTAAATATAGAAAATCTAGAAATCAAAGAATATCAAATGTTTGAATATGCCAGCAGAACAATTCAGATTGTTAATGAACTATTTAATGATATAAAAAATGGTGAAGTTTTATATAGAGATATAAATTTCTTTTATAATAATAATAAAAAAGTTGAATTTAAACAAAGATTATTATTAATTTGTTTAAATGATAATAAACATGCAGATGAATTAGAAAAAATTTGTGATGATTATATTGAAACCAACAAAAAAGTTCTTTACGACTTAAAATTGATTAATGATGATTTGTTAGAATTCCTAAACAATAAAGAAAAAGCCACCATTCAAATATTGGATAAGATGATCCATCATATAAACAATGGGCCTTTAAATATTTTTAATATTTCATATATAGATAAATATACAGAATTCAATTCTAAATACAAAGAAAAAGCAGAAAAAAGATCTATAATGAAAAAAAGTTTATTTTTTGGAACAATACATAAAATTAATTCACAATTATATAAAGATAATGATGAAAAATGTATTAATGAAACTGAATTGAAATTCGAACAATTAAAGAATATGTTTTGTAAAAAAGGTGTTCATAATTTAGATAAAGATATTTTACATATTTGTCTTAATACAATAAAAGGTAAAAAAGATGAAGAAATTACTAAAGAAATAAATATATTAATTGATATTTTTAAAGAACAAATACAAAATGTATATTATAATACAAAAGATTTAGTAGATAGTATGATTATATTATCTAAAAAGGATGATATATATAATGTAGCTATTGCTCTCTCAATATTTATTCAAAAAACTGGTGCTAAAACAGATAAACCTAATAAAATTGATAAAATCATAACAGATTTGAAAGACTCAAATGAAGAAAAATTAATTCTTGAAGCCATTGGAACCTTAAATGGTTATTCAATTAATATAGATATTTTATATGATAACAAAGAACTCAAAGGAGAAAATAGTAATTATTTGAATATATTACTAAAGCTTAAAGAGCAACCAGATTCAATTACATTTTTACTTAAAGAAAGTTTAGATGATTGTCGTAGTTTGCAAGAACTTGTTGGAGAAATTGATAATGGTTTTTTGAATACTAATGATATTATAGAACTTGAAAAATGTGTTGAATTTATGAATAAAATTGGAAATGAAGAAAGCTTAAAAAGTAAAAAAGATATTGAAGTAATTAAATTATTTATCAATGAAGTCCAACAATCTAAAGGAATAGAAGCATATTTTGAAAGGTATGTTAATAATTATCCTGAATTAAAAAATTTATTAGAGCGTGGATTAGATAAATCAGAAGCATCAAAACAAAAAATAAAATTTATTTGCCAAAATTCGGTGTTTACTTTAAAGAGTATAAAAGACCAATTTTTTGAAGGAAATTATGAGGAAATAGAAGAAGAAAATACCAATGAAAAAAAAATTAAAACTCAAACAATAAAAATTAATTTAGAAGCTCTTCTTGAATTAAGAGATAGGGCCCAATTGGCAAAAAATACAGCTGCTGATTCAGACAATCAGATTTCACATAAAAAATTTTTAGAAAATAATGAAAAATTTATTGAAAAAGTGACAGAAATTTATAATATTTATAATTTATTAAAAAGTATAAATGCTTCTGGTTATCCAGAAGATATAATAATTGTAATAAATATAAAGAATTATGAATCAGAATATTCTGGATTTAAGGAAAAAACAAAAGAATATCAAAATATCGTATCCAAATTAAAATCAATTTTGATTGATTTGAGAGAAAGCCAAATTAAAGCTTATAGAGAAAAACCTTTATTAAGATATATTTATGGGAGGCAATTTAATATGATTTATAATCATTTAAAACAAAAAGAAAAAAATAGAATTAATCCATTTTTAATGTATATAACTAATAACTTAATTTCTTATTATTCATTAAATGATTTTTCTTATAAAACAAATTCTAATGTTTATGAAGATATAATTAATAATTGCGAAAATTTTTTAAACGAATTATTAATCAGAAATAATTTAGATTTAAAACAAATATATAAAGATAGTTTAATTTATGAACATTATTCATATAAAGGTGTTTATATGTATTTTTGCAAAAAATTAGAAAAAGATCTATTTCAGATTTATAAATATCTTACTAAAAAAACTCCAATTGCCCAAAATATTTTATTATGTAATAAAGAGACTTCAAATGAAGAATTAACAGCATTTTTATATAGAGCAATTTTGTGTCAATTTAATTCTTGCTTTATTATAGGAGGTATTGAATTATTAGAATTTGAGAAGAAAAGTAAATTGCTTGAAATATTAAATAATTTATATAAAGATATAAATAACATGACATCTTGTTTAATTATACTTTATAACAATAAAAGCAGTGATATTTTTAAAAGTTTAAATTTATTAAAATACAAGCAAGATTTAAATATTAGTTCAGAAGATGTTGGAAATTTAAAAATTGAAAATTCTAAAGTTGAAATTATTTCTTCTGATAAATCAGGTGTCGGAAAATCTACACAAATTAAACTAGAAATAGAACAGACATCAAAAAATTATAAACATTTTCCATTTGGAGGAATTTTAAATAGAATAGAAGTAGTTGAGAGATTAAAAGAATTAGAAAATTCAAGTAATTATATACTTCACTTAGATTTATATGATACTGATCAAACTGAATTAATGACAGAATTTCTTTTTTCTCTATTAATAACAAAATTATATGGGCAAAGTGAGGATATGTTTTATTTATCAAAAAAAATTGAAATCAAAGTTGAAATTCCAAATGGATTTGTAGATTTTATCAATAAATTTCCATTATTAACTTTATTCCCTAATAGAATTTTATTGATTAAGAAATTACCACCATTAATCGTTCCAAAAGCTTTAGACTCAAATATTCAAATAGTAGCTAATTATTTAAAGGCATTGAAAAATAATAATATAAATGATAAAGATTTATTTTTCAATGATATAACACCAGAAGAATTTTCTGGCTATGATACAAAGGTTGCTGCTGAAGAACTGTCTCAAAGTGAATGTCAAGAATTAATATTTAATGAAATAAAAAAAACTATACCAAATACAAAAAATAAGAAAAATAGCGAAGAAAATAAGGAAAATCCAGAGCCAAATTATTATCAAATTAAATCATTTATTGATATTTTAGCTACTCAATTTAAAAGATTTAATAGAAATTATTATATTAATGCAAATATTCTTAATGAATGGGGGGTTGATAAAAATATTAGAACTGAAATTATAGAAAATTTTATTAAATTAACCAAATATTTTACAAAAGGAGCATTTACTGAAATAATTGCAAGTCAGGAAGAAACTCATGAACTTCTATTTGGTCAATATAATGCCGAAAAAGATGCTAATAAAGGGTTAGAACAATTATCTAACACCGAACATGATGTTATCTCCTTTGATAAAATAAATCCCTCATTATTATTTTTCCATGAAGGTAGTGGTCAAGGATTTAGTATAATAACAAATTTACCAAAGGAAGAAAAAATAAATGTTAAAATTAAAGGAGTAGATAATAGTACTAATAATTCAGAAAACAATAATCAAGTAAGAATAAATCCTGAATATGCAAAATTATATAAATTAAAAAATTTCCAAGCACAAAGAGAAGAAGATCAAGTTGATTTGCCAAAATACAAAGAGTATAAACCCATTGATTTTTTAAAAGAAATTAAGGAAATTCTTGATCTACAAAATCCTGTTAAAATGAATCACACAGAGAATGCAACTGTAAATAATAAATTGAAAGATAATAATAAAAAGGATGAAGATATTGATTGGGAGCAAGATGAAGATGATGAAGAAGGGGAAACTATTCAACAAACAATAATTACAAAAAAAGAAAAAGGTGAAAATGATTCCAATAATAATATAGAAAAATTAAAACCTCTGGAAGAAATTGCAGAATCATATGTTTTTACTGCAGATAATTTTGTTAAAATGATTCTTATTTTATTAAGAATAAGGGCAAATATTCCAGTAATTATGATGGGAGAAACTGGATGTGGTAAAACATCTCTAATTAGAAAGTTATCTCAATTGCTCAACAATGGTTCAACTAAAAAAATGAAAATATTAAATATTCATGCTGGTACTACTGATAAAGATATAATTAATTTTATTGAAAAAAAAGTTATTAAAGAGGCGGAAGAATTAAAATCTGAAGATGCTAAAAAAAAAGAACAATTAACTCAAGAAAAGCAAATATATGAACCAAGAAAATTATGGGTATTTTTAGATGAAATAAATACATGTAAATCTATGGGTTTAATTAGTGAGTTAATGTGTAAACATACATATCATGGAAAAGAGCTTCCTTCAAATATCGTTTTTATAGCAGCCTGTAATCCTTATAGATATGGAAAAAAACAATTAAATGGACTTGATATTAATAAAGCATATAAAGAAAAAGAAAATTTAGATGTTCAAGAACAAGAAAAATTAAAAAAATCTGCAACTAGTAGTTTGGTATATACAGTTAATCCTTTACCCCATTCTTTATTGAATTTTGTATTTGATTTCGGCAATTTAACAAAAGAAGATGAAGAAAGATATATTGAAAGTATTATTTTAGAACCAATCGAAAGAATAAATAGATTAAGTGGAAACAAATCATCATATAAAGAGATTCATAATTTAGCCAAAAAATTAATATCTCAAGCTCAGAATTTTATTAGAGATAAAAATGATAAATCTTCTGTCTCTTTAAGAGAGATAAGAAGATTTAATATTTTTTATGAATTTTTTTTTAATTATTTGAAAAAAAAAAAGGAAAAAAATATAGATTCAGTTCCAGACAATAATATAAATTTTTATGGGAATTTAGATAGTTTAGATATTCAAAAATATTCTGTTATTTTAGCAATTTTTGTTTGCTATTATTTACGTATTCCAGATATAGAAACAAGAGAAGAATTAGAAAAAAAGATGAATGAGACACTAAAAGAATTTTCTTTTAAAGGTAAGAATTTTTTGGATATTCCTCTAAATGAAGAAAAATATGTAGTTGATAATATTGATCTTGAAAAAGGTATAGCAAAAAATAGAGCATTATTAGATAATATATTTTCTCTTTTTGTTGCAATTAATAATAAAGTTCCAATATTCATTGTTGGTAAACCAGGCTGTAGTAAATCTTTAAGTGTTCAATTAATAAATAAATCAATGAAAGGAGCATCATCTAGTAGAGATCTTTTTAAAGATTTACCAAAAATAATTTTAAATTCTTATCAAGGCTCAATGAGTAGTACATCACAAGGAGTCAAAAATGTTTTTAAAAAAGCAAGACGTGCATTAAAAAGATTAAAAAACAAGGAAGATAGAAAAAATAATATATCTATGATATACTTTGATGAAATGGGTCTTGCTGAACATTCTCCTAATAATCCTTTAAAAGTAATACATGCCGAATTAGAATATGATCTGAACAAAGGAAGTAAAAAAGTAGCTTTTGTTGGTATTTCGAATTGGGCTTTAGATGCTTCTAAAATGAATCGTGGAATGTTTTTATCAATTCCAGAACCTTGTGAAAGGGATACTAAAGAAACTGCTTTTACAATTGGAATGTCATATGATGATAATATGGCAAAACAATATAAATCGTTCTTTGAAATGCTTGGATTAACATATTTTAAATATAAAAATTTTCTGAAAGAAAAAGAAAAAATTAATCAAGACGGAAAAGAAGATTTTCATGGTAATAGAGATTTTTATCATTTAATTAAAAATTCTGCAAGTAATATATTAGAAATTTTTAGAAAACAATTAATAGGTACCAATGATTTACAAGAAATTGCTGTAAAAAGTGTAGAAAGAAATTTTGGTGGTTTAAAGTTTAATTATGAAGACATTACTTCCATAAAAGTTATGAAAGAAATATTAAGTGAATTTTATCCTGGAATAAAATCTGACAATTATTATAAAGTAATTAATAGAATAAAAGAAAATATAAATGATTTAAAAAGTAGGTATCTTCTTGTTATTTCAAAATCTTCAATTAGTACAATTTTGTTATCTTCGATTTTATCAGATTTAAAAAAAGATTACAATTTATATATAGGAAGTCAATTTAAAAATGATCTTAAAAGTGAGGAATATTCACTAAAAATATTAAATAAAATTCAATTACATATGGAACAAGGAAATGTATTAATTTTGAAAAATTTGGAATCTGTTTATCCTGCATTATATGATTTATTCAATCAAAATTTTACTGAAGTTAGTAAAAAAAATTATGCTCGTATTGCAATAGGTTCTTCTACAAATGCTTTTTCATTTGTTGACAAAAATTTCAGATGTATTGTTAATGTAGATTATGATCAAATCGACCATGAAGAAGCACCTTTTCTTAATAGATTTGAAAAGCATATAGTTTCTTTCGAATATTTATTGGATAAATCTCTTATTGAAGAATCTAAAAAGATTTATAATATATTAAGTGAATTAATTTCATATGATAAAAAAAAATTTAAGGGAATTAATTATAATTTAGAAAAAATTTTTATCAATTTTGATTTAGAAGAAATTCAAGGAATAATTTATGAAGTGGATAAACGAAATAAAAGAGAAACAGAAGGATCAATTTATGAATCAAGTAAAGAAAATTCAAAAAATAATAATTTATTATTTGAAGTAATTTCTAAAATAAGTTTAATATTACCTAAGGATATCTTAATTTGTTTAAAATTAAATTCATTCAAAGAAAAATACAAAGAAATTGCAAATAAAATTATTGAAGCTTATGATGAAGGAGAACATAGTAATATGAAAAACTTTTTAAAAAAAATGAATAATAATAAAAATGTTGTATACACTTTTAGTAACAATTTAGATGTACTTCAAGAATTAGATAAGATTAATAATCCTAAATTCGGCCAAATATCAAAAGGTAATATAAAATATATTGAAATAAGTTCCTATAAATCTGAAAATGAATTTGAAAAAGAAATAGAAGATTTTTTAGAAGAAGATAAATATAAAATATGTTTTATTAAGTTTAATTCAAATGAGGGTTCATTTATTAATTATGTTAAATTCTTTATAGAAAATAAAGAAAAAGATTTTATACCTAATCATAAAAAAGAAGGCGAGTTATTACCACAAAAAGTATTCATATTTATAGTTTATCTTTCTAGAGTTTTAAATTCACATTTAGAAAATTTAGAAAAAAAATCAAAAGAATTCCAAAATTATATAAATCGAAAAATACTTAAAGAAACAATTTCTTTATCATCAGGATATTATCAAATATTTATTGATAATTTAAATGGAATTTGGGAATATGATTTTAAAAGTATTTTTGAATTAAAAGGAAAAGAATTTTTTGAAAAATTCCTTAATCTTGATGAAGAATTAGAAAAAAATATTTATCTAACTCTTAGTTATATAAAGTATAATATACCTTTTTCATATGGTGAATTAAATGAAAATAATTATGTTAATGAATTCATTAAATTTATAAGAAACAATAAAGAATTAAGAGATAGTATTAATAATTGTATAAAATCACAATTAAAAAATGAAGATGATTTAATAGCCAAAATATTCAAAAAAAAAAATATAGTTAATGAAGAAGATATAGATATTATTCAAGTGATTAAAAATAATTTATTAAATGAATATAAAAAATATTTAAATCTTCTTTATTTAAAAGCAGAAAAAGATAATTTTTTTTCTTCATTATTATCAGCTGAAGAAGAAAATAAATTAAATATTAATAATCAAAAATTAAAAAAATTTAGAGAAGAAACAAATATGAAGTATTTTGAAAATAGAAAAATAAGTAATAACATCAAACTTTTAGAAGAACCTGGAAAAAATGTTCTTAATATTATCTTAGGATTGAAATTGCCAGGAGTAAAACCAACTTTAGATTATCTTTTGTCATTTATTCATAATGAAATAGAAAAAAATTATAAAAAGAATGAAAATAAATTAAGAAGTTATAATGGAAATAATACAAAAAAAGCAATAGAAAAATATAATAAAGATTTAGAACTTTTGAATGCTTCATTATATAATGAATTAATTAAAAATGATTTAATTTCTAAAATAATAGAAAAATATGATAATGATAATGATATGATATTTGAATTTTGTGAAGCAATTTTAGAAGATTATTATACTTTATTTATTTACAAAAATATAAATAATACAAAAGAAAATATCAATAAAAGCAGTAAAAAAAAGAATATAGAAAATATAAAATCAATGTTGAAATTTATAGTAACATTAAAAGAGAAGAAGAAGGAAGATATATCAAAAAATTATTTAAAAGATTTGGCAAACACATTAAATTGGATTCAATGTTATTCAGATGAAATTACAACAATATTACAAATGTTTTCAAAATTAAATATTGTTGTTGATGAATTATTTTCATTAATTAAAGATAGTATTTTATCAAAAATAATAAAAAATGATATTCCAAAAGGCAGTAATGAAGCATCATTTACTGTTAATAAAGCTTTATTCTTGTCAATGGAATCAATTTTAAGAATAATTACTTCAAATTCAAAAATATATATAGATTTAAAGGAAAATCCTGATCAATTTTCTGAATTAATGAAAATAAATAAAGAAATATTACAACATGCCTTTAAATTAGAGGCAAATTTACATTTAAATACTAAAGAAGCTTTTTCATTAGAAGAAATTATAGAAATTAATAAGTGCTTTTATAATAATCAAAAAGATACTGTTGAAAATATTTCAAATATTATTAAATTTTTCTCAAAAGAAACGGAACTTATATCAATAGAAGATCAAAAAAATTTAATTAATAATTTTGAAAATTTATATAAGTTTTTAGAAGAATCAATTGGTAATGATGAATATTTTCCAAAATTAATATCTATAATAATTAAAAATGAATGTTATAAAACTTCACTTAATGAATATATGACATATTTATTAAATATTATGATGAGTAAAAATGATTTTGTTTATAATTGCTATTCTCTTATAAAAAAAATATTTAAATTTTCTATTAAACCAGAAGATATGGAAAATAATTTATCTAATCTTCAAGATGATAGAGATGAGTTAAAAAAAACTTTAAATAATAGTACAAAAGATTTTTTAGATGAAACAATTATTAATTTCTTTGAATATAAAATTCTATCATTTTTTAAAAGTATACCTGATTTAGATTTTGAAAATACTGAATTATATCAAAAATATTTTGAAACATATTGTATAAACAAAGGAAAAATTGAAGAAAATAAAAATAAAAATGAAATTAATTATGAAAATATTGAATGGGCTGTTGTTTATAATTTACCAAATCAAATTTTCAATAAATGTATTTTATTTTTGGAATCAATATTAGATAATAATAATAATAAAATAATAATAAATAAACATTTATGTAAATTATATGCCATAACTTATATAAAAATTTATTTAAATAAATTAGTTACTTTCTTATTCAAAAACTTTGATTCTATGACTTCTGAAAATCTATTAGAGCAATTTAATAAAAATAATAGTTCTTTTAGAAATGTTATAAAAATTTATATCTTTAAAATAATCTTTAATTTATCAAAAAAAAATTGGGAAGAATTTTCAAATTTCAATTTTCAAGCTCGTCAAATGACATTTTTTGATATCTTTATGGAAAATGGAGAAAATAAAATTAAAGCAAATACATTTTTAACTAATTATTTTTTAATGATTGATTCTGAAGAAGAAAATGAATTTTTAATAGAATTCAAAAAATTTGAAATTATAAGAACAAAAAAATTTGTGAATTGTTCTGAAGAATTATCTATTAAAAATGAAAATATTGATATATTTTTGGCAATATCAATGAATAAAATCATTTCAAATTTAGGCTTAAAAGAAAATCCAAATAAATCTGAATATTCTGAATTTTCAAAAATTAGCGATTCTTTATTCAATAACTTCGAGGAAAGTATAAAAGATTTAATATTTTTATTTTATAAAGAAAAAAAATTCAATAATATATTAAAGCCAAAAATAGAGCAATTGTCAAAAAACAAAACATTTGAAGGTGAACCTTTTGAAAGTTTATTATATGGTTTTAGATTTTGTGTTCAGTCTTTGTTAAAAAATAATTTAGATAATACTAAAAAATATTTTTATTCATCAATATTCAGTGATGATTGTTTAGATACTATAGAAAATTGTTTCATTCCAGGAAATCACAATGCAAGAAATCTAAAATTAGAAAGCATAAAAGAAATAGAAAAACATTTAAAAAAATTTCCAGGGGATACAGGATGTTATGTATGCAATTGTGGTTATTATTATTCTATAGATCCTTGTGGTTTTCCAACAGAAGGATTTACTTCAAAATGTCCTGTTTGCCAATTGCCGATAGGTTATGGAAAAAGAGTAAAAGAAATAGGAACTAAAAATCATGGTATGGTTATCCGACCAGGCCATTTTAGAATTTTTAAAGACATAAAACAAAAAAATGAACAAATGACAAAATGGAAAGAGATTGAAGATAATTTTCCGAATATGACTTTAGAAGAATATAAAAAGTCTATTATAGAACCATTAAGAAATGAATCTAATAAAGGAATTAATGTAGTTACAAAACAAATTTATTTAAATAATATAGAAATCAGAAAATTAAGTAAGATTAGTTTTAGATTACTAAATTTTATTTTATATAATCATTTATTCTATTCTAATTGCTTAGGTTATATTAATGATTCACAACTTGAAGAAAAAATTGTTATTGGTATGAATATTTTAGAAATCATTCAAGTAAATTGGAATTTATTAGAAGAAGCTTTAAAAGAAAAAGGAAATATATCTATTAGAGTCTTTATGAATTCTATATATAAAGATTTATCTAAATTAATTACAAAATGTGAATGCATGATTGAAAAAAATGAATTAATATCATTTGAAGAACAAGTTGAGAATTTAATTCAGGTTAAAATTCAAGAATATCCTAATTATGAAAAAAAATATTCAAATATAAATAAAACCCTTTTAAATTTAAAACCTGATAATATAAGAGCTATTATAAGTGAAATTTACCCTCCTTTAGAAGAATTATATCCTGAAAATGATTATCCTTTATTCAAATATTTCATTTACACAAAATATAGGACAATTGATGATTTAATTAAATCATTGGGCACAGAAGATTACTCCATGCAACATCCTTTATTATTTAATTATTTGAATAATTCAGAAGGGCCAAGAAAACTTAAGTATTTAATACCATTTAATGAATTCACAAATTATATGGTAGAAACTTATTCTTATAAAATATCTAGAGAAAATGCATTTAAAAAAACTTTAGTAAGTGAACCTATTTTTGAAAAAATAGAATCTAATATATTTAAAAAATTTATAGATGCATGGAATCATATTTATACAGACGCTAAAAAATACAGATGTAGAAAAGAATTGCCACAAAAAAAGTTCACAAAAAATGATGAATTAATCTATTTTTTAAATGATGATAATGAAATAGGATATTTACCAGCTGCTTGTCAAAGCTTTATTAATTGGCAAAATGAATTTTTGCAACCTATTATAGAATCCGCTATATTTTATGGTAATTTAAGTTATTATGTTGATAATATGAAAATAAAAGTTCCTGTCCAAGATGCTACCCAAAATCAAATTTTATCAATAGAGGATTGTTTCAAAAATTCTTTTTATGATGATTTCAATGATTTAATATATAGTTTTTCTAAAAGAGATATCTTTGATAAAGAAGAAATGATTAATTATTTAAATTATAATTCATATAAGTTTGATATTCCATTACTAGAAGAAGAATTAGGAAAATTAATATTACCTGAAAAATGTTTGTTTGATGGAGAAGAAAATTTAAATTTTGTAACATTTTGGGGAGAAGGTTTCAGAGGAGGAAAATCTGATACTTTAAGTAAATTTTATTTAAAATATCCTCAAAAAGATTTGGATGAACAAGATAAAATAAATATATCAGAATATATTCAAAAAACAACTGGAAATAATAAAAATAAAATTAAAAGTTTATTTGGCTCAATTCAATTAATTATTTTTTATTTAACAAATAATAATTTTAAAGCAGATGAAGAAATAAAAAATATTATAAAAGACCCTCCTGATTATTTAAAAATCGATGAAAATTGTAAAGCATTCTTCGAATCAAAAGAAAATAATTTTAAGGCAAATCAATTAATGACTATTTTCTTTTTTATTGAACATTTATGCTTTGATGACCTAATTATGAATCTTCATTCTGAATATAAAATTGAAATAAAGAAAGAAATTGAAGAGAAAATAAAACGTGATCTTATTGAAAATGTAAAGAAAGAAGATGAAAAAATTTTTATAAAGGATTTATCATCAGCTTTAAGAAGATTTATCTCAAGATATTTATCAGGTAATTCCCAAGTTAATGATATCAATGAAAAATCTCCTTTAGAATATCAATTAATAAGGGTAGATTTATGGGAAGAAAAATATGGAAAAAAAGATGATTTAGATGGATTAATTCTTAACCAAATTAAAGATTTTAATTTAGTAGTTGGACAAGCATTTTCGTTTTATCAAATTATTGGTAATGAAGATAAAAAAAGGATTGAAAAATATATTGATGAAAATAAGCCTATGATTCAAAATAAATCTAAAAATAAACAAGGGAAAGATTCTAAAAAAAGAAAGAAAAAACCTCGTAAAAAAAAGTATGTTGAAGATGAAGATATTGAAGATAATATTGAAAATGAAGATGGAAATGAAGATGAAGAAGATAATGAAAATGATGATGGAGATGAGGATGAAAATGATAACAAATCTGATTCAGATGATAATGACGGCAAAGAAAGTGATAATTAATATTTTCAAAATATGATTGAATTTATTAAGATAATAATAGTTATTAAATTATATATGTTAAATAATATATTTATATTTAAAAAAAATTAAATTAAATAATTATT
>JAEEGL017278658.1_pt1 | contig 15363 bp, 9 predicted proteins | sample 9134231 | NCBI WGS metagenome assembly JAEEGL01 (sample SAMN16246548, study PRJNA631951) | gut metagenome | biome: gut microbiome; feature: rumen; material: fiber-attached | host: Bos | place: Iran: Karaj | collected 2018-10 | reverse complement strand
GCAGCAATCAACTTTGTCAACTTATCCTTCTTTCCCCATTCGCTATTCTGGTCGCTCAATTTATAGTGATAATACCCTACACCACCGCCATTTGAATTGGCACTGGGCGGAAACCACACCAAATCAAAGTTATCGCGAATCGCTACGCTGTCCTTCATGAGGTAAGACCACATAGTACAGCCGTACTTGGTTCCGGTCATTTTGTAACTGTCCCAGTAGAACGCCTGCAGCATCACGTCCTCGCACTCTGTCGGCACACCGATATTCTCCGCACGCACAATGCCTGCGCTCGAAAAAGCGCCCGCGCACGTAAAAAACAATAGAGAGAAGATATGTAAACTGAACTTTTTCATGGCTCTTTTGTTTATTGAATTATTTGATACACTTTGTCCTTTTTAAGTTTATTAACTTAAGCGAGTGCAAAAGTACAAAAAATATTGGACATATGCAAATATTTGAGGAAAAAATTATATTTTTTCTATCTTATTAATCTATCTGTTCGATTTTTTTCACAACAACCACAAGCTTTGCTTCTTCTTTGGCAACTTTGCCTGGCTGGCTGACAGGTTGGTTTGCTGGCTGGTGTATGGGTTGTTTGGCTGGCTGGTGTATGGGTTGGTTGGCTGGCTGGTGTATGGGTTGGTTGGCTTTCTGTGGTTGTACACAGAAGGTCACGCGGTAGCCTGCGTAGTCGAGTTTGTACTCCCGCTCCGGATCGTCCTGATACCCCGGCCGCGGATCCTGTCCTAAAATATACGTCAGTTCATCCAGAATTTTACATGGCAAATGGGGGTGATTACGGGGTGATTTCTGTGTGGTTTCAGGGTTATTAATGGGAGTTTCGGCTACGGTCAACGCACTGTAGTCCACCGGTAGTCTCAAGTCCTTCGTCTCTTCTGCAAACCCGTTCTTAGCCTCCGGATGACTGTCGCTGAAACTCAAATACGGCTTGATATCATAGATCGGCGTTCCGTCCAGCACATCCGCCCCGGAAACGAGGAGTTCAAGAGAATCGCCCTTCCCTTCAGGGATGGGTCTTGGGTAGGCCACTTTTACCAATTTAACGCTGCTTAATCCAATAGGATTAGGTCGGAACGGCGAGCGGGTTGCAAAGACCCCTATTCGCTTGTTCCCGCCCAGCCGTGGAGGACGCACCGTCGGACTCCAAGAATCCGTTTCCGAAAATCCCCAAAGCAGCCACAAATGGCTATATCCTTCGATCCCGCGAAGCGCTTCCGGAATTCGAAACTCTGGTTCGAAAACGATGCGCGTCAAAATCGGACTCTCCTCTCTACTCTGACGAGGAATACCGAACTTGTCCGTGTGCCCGTTGCGGGCGTATGCTATCACTTTTAACGTCATAATCGAGCCAATTACGACGACAAAAGTACAAAAAATATACCGAAATTACAAGTTTTTGCAAAAAAAATCCAAAAAAATTTGCTCATATCAAAAAAAAGCAGTACTTTTGCACGCTTTTTTCGCTGAACCCCCTTAATTGGGGTCCCCGGAAATTTTAATTTTTGGGGGAAGCGTAGCACAGAACGTAGCGCTATACGAGTGCATCGCACGAAGTCGCGCGAGTTCTAGTGTAAGCGCGGTGCCATAGCTCAGTTGGTAGAGCAAAGGACTGAAAATCCTTGTGTCACTGGTTCGATTCCCGTTGGCACCACAAGAAAAACGACCGCAAGGCCGTTTTTCTTTTTTTATTATTTGCATATATGCAAAAAAAGTCGTACCTTTGCAGCCGAAATTAAAATGCGGAAGTATGGACTTATAAAAAATGAAAGACGAAAGAATACATAGAAATGGGTTGTTGGGGCTGCTGATTCTCCTTTCAACTTTCAACTTTCAACTTTCAACTTGCCATGCGCAGGTATCGAACGCCGGTCGTTCGGTGTTTTCCTTCATGGCCTTGCCCGTCTCTTCGCGCCTCAACGCCCTCGGCGGTTCCAGTGCTTCGCTTAGCGACGGTGACATCGCGCTCAGTATGTGCAACCCCGCCCTGCTGCACGCGAACTCGCACCAGAAACTGGAACTCAACTTCTCCTATTACCTGCCCGGTACGATGTTCGGCTCCGTGCTCTACGGACATAACTTCGGCCGCTCGCCGATTGAGAAACCTTTCGAAGGCGAGGGAGAACCCGACAAGCCCAACTATTTTGCCGTCGGCATCCATTACCTCGACTACGGTCGTATGCGTTATGCGGACGAGAATGGCAATCTATCCGGCGGCACCTTCGGTGCACGCGATATCCTTATTGATGTCATGTACGCGCGCCAACTCGGACCGCTCTTCAAGGTCGGTGTGACGCTCAAACCCGTCTATTCCATCTACGAAGCCTATTCGTCCTTCGCCATCGGCGCGGATGTCGGTGCGCATTTTCAGACGCGTGACTCCACCTTCCAGATGGGACTCGTGCTGCAAAATATCGGTTGGCAACTCAAAGGTTTCTACTCCGACGAAGGCGGTTCCAACCATGAGATGTTACCGCTCAATCTTCAACTCGGACTCACCTACCGCGTCAAGCATGCGCCGCTGCGATTCCATATGCAGATTCATAACATGCAGACCTGGTACCTCAACTACGAATGGACGAGTCACGACAAGAGTCCCACTACCGGCGATTTCATCCCGCACAACATCCCGTGGTACGACATGATGTTCCGCCATACCATCTTCGCCATCGAAGTAGTGCCGAAGAGCGAACGCTTCTATATCGCCCTCAGTTACAACCATCGTCGGCGGGCGGAACTCAACCTCATCGACCAGAAGTCGCTCGCAGGCTTCGCACTCGGCGCGGGCGTACGCATCAAACAGGCGCATATCGACTTCGCCATCAGCCAGATGACCAAGTCAAACTTCTCCTACCAGGTAGGACTGACCCTTGACATCAACGCACTCTTAAAATAAATGGTAAATGGTAAATGGTAAATGATAAAATGGTAAATAGCATCATTGTAGCCATTGATGGCTTCTCTTCGTGCGGCAAATCGACGATTGCCAAAGCCCTCGCGCGCTATGCCGGCTATACCTATGTGGACACCGGCGCCATGTATCGTACGATCGCTCTTTACATGCTTCGTCATAACATCACCTCTGACGCCGATATCATTGCAGCCCTGCCTGCCGTGCAAGTAGGCTTCACGCTGGTCGATGGCGCACAACACGCGACCCTCAATGGCGAAGATGTAGAACGCTTCATCCGCACGCTCGAAGTAGGAAACCGCGCCAGCCAGATCTCGCAGATCAAAGAGGTTCGTGCTTTTCTTGTGGCGCAGCAACAGGCGATGGGCAAAACCAAAGGCATCGTCATGGACGGCCGCGATATCGGCACGGTCGTCTTCCCGAAAGCCGAACTCAAACTCTTCCTCACCGCCAGCCCCGAAGTGCGTGCACAACGCCGCTTCGATGAACTGGTAGCCAAAGGGGAAACACCGGATTTCCAAGCCGTTTTGGCGGATGTCAACGATCGCGATTACCGCGACACGCATCGCGCAGAATCTCCGCTCAAACAAGCCGAAGACGCCATCGTCGTGGATAACAGTCACCTCACCCCCGATGAGCAGATGAAGGTCGTCATCGACCTTTTTGACAAAATCATCAATCATCAATTATAAATCATCAATGGTTGTATCAATAGATACAAACTCCGGCTTCTGTTTTGGTGTCACCCGTGCCATCCAAGCAGCAGAGAGCGAACTCCGCAAAGGCTCGCTCTGTTGTCTGGGCGACATCGTTCACAACGGCCAGGAAGTAGCGCGACTCGAACTCCAAGGCTTACAGACCATTGACTACGACGACCTGCGCACACTCCCTTCGCATTCGCGCGTACTCCTTCGCGCACACGGTGAACCGCCTGCTACCTATTGGATCGCGCAGCAACGCGGCATAGAGATCATCGATGCCACCTGTCCGGTGGTCAAGAAACTCCAAGACCGTATTCGCGCATGTTATGAGACCCACCGCAACGACGAGTCTCTCCCACCGCAGATCATCATCTACGGCCAACCCGGACATGCCGAAGTGATCGGGCTCCAAGGCCAGACGAACAACACCGCCATCGTCATCGAATCTGTTGATCAACTCGACCGCATCGACTTCTCCCGGCCCATCTATCTCTTCTCGCAGACCACCAAATCCGTCGAAGGCTTCCAAGCCCTTGTAGAAGCAATCAAATCACAAATCACAAATCACCAATCACCAATTGCGCTGGAAGCGCACGACACCATTTGCAGAAGCGTAGCGAATAGAGTGAAAGAGTTGCAGAACTTCGCCCGCGCCAACGACCTCGTCATCTTCGTCGGAGGAACCAAATCCTCCAACGCCCGCGTACTATATAAAAATTGTGTTGAGGTCAACCCCAACACAATCTTCATTTCCTCTCCGGATGAACTCACTCATTCACTCATTCACTCATTCACTCATTCATCCGCCGACATAAAAGTCGGCATCTGCGGAGCAACCAGCACGCCGCAATGGCTTATGGAGCAGGTTAGCGAACGCTTGTCAGCTTTTTGATCTTCGCGTTCAGCTTGTTGCATTTCATCAGTTCTTCCAACTTCAGATGCATGCGGTAATTCCAGAAATGCCGCGGGTTAGCCGGTACGTTGATACGATCGGCAAACTGGTCTTTCAAGCGTACGTCGCCGTCAATAGCGAGCCAATCCTGCAACGGCAGAATGGTCCACATCGCCGGACTGTACATATGCTGATTGATGATGAACTCCGCGATCTCCGGCGTCATCTCTTTCGGCGCGTCGCCCCACCAACCCATCTGCTCGTTGTAGAAGCGCTGCGTCACCGCGCGGTCCTCTTCCCACCAAGCGCGGAGCGGATTCATATCGTGCGTACCGGTCGTGCAGACACTCTGATACGGCGCGTCAGCCGGATGAGCGAACTTAACCGTCGGATCTTTCGGCATACGCTGGATCTCCAGACTCAGGATCTGCAACTCATGCATCACATCGGGCACACAAGCCGGAACCATGCCTAAGTCCTCGCCGCAGCAGAGCATGTGCGTAGCACCAATCAGCGTCGGCAACTTGCGCATCGCCGAGTCGCGCCAGAACTGCGTATGACGGCGGAAGAAATAGTCGTTATAGATGCGCATCAATACCTCTTTCTGATCTGAATACAGCTCGTTGAACGAGTGACTCTGATAGATCGAGATACGCGGGTGCAACCATCCCGGACGGCGCTGGTCTTCTACCATCAGCACTTCGCAATGCAGGTAAATCAGGCCATTGCAAATATTCTTCACCGCCTCAGCACTCAGGCCTGAAGCCTTCAGTTGTTTCTCGTCGCCTAACAGTCGATCCGCCCATTCCTGCACTTTCAGCTGGGTGTCAAACTCCGGTTTGAACCAATAGACATAGCCGTCGTGCGTGTTCAGCGCGTGCGCCTTCGCCCATTCGGTGTCGAAGCCTAACACATCGCCCAAGAAATTTGAGCGGATATACGGTTTCGTCATACGGTCCCAATCAAGGCATATTCCCTGTGCGCAGAGGTCATCATAACTATACGGCAGTGCCGGAACGAAATGTCCGCACAGTCCCCATACATCCTGTTTGCGCATCTGCCATATACGGAAGAAGCCCAGAATGTGATCTACGCGGTACGCATCGAAATAATCCTGCATCTTCTGGAAGCGTTTCTGCCACCAGCCGAAGTTATCCTCCGCCATCTTATCCCAGTTATAGGTCGGGAAGCCCCAGTTCTGACCACTGATCGAGAAATCATCGGGCGGTGCGCCTGCACTCGCATCCAGATTGAAGAGCTCCGGATAAACAGCCGCATCTACAGAGTCCGGACTGATTCCGATAGGTATATCGCCCTTCATCGCTACACCGATTGAGTGTGCGTATGCCACAGCCTCCGACAACTGCTTGTCGGCATGGAACTGCAGGAACTTATAGAAATCTTTCGGTTGTTTGTCGCGCTTTGCCAGGAATGCGGCATACGGTTCCAACCATGCATCGTTCTTCTTAATAAACGCCTTGTATTCCTCGCTACTGAACAACGCCTCTTTGTCTTGCTTGTACAGCGCCTTGAAGAACACCATCTTCGCGTCATACACGTTCTGATAATCGGCGAAGGTCAGCGCATCGAACGCCGCCTTCTGCGCGTCGTATTTCTTCTTCTGCGCCGGTGTCAGGCGTCCCATCTTCTCGATATTGATATAGATTGGGTGCAACGCGAAGACGGAAACAGCATTGTACGGATAACTGTCTAAGTTATTGTGACGCAGCGTCGTATCATTGATCGGCAGTGTCTGAATCATCTGCTGACCCGTCGAGGCTGCCCAATCGGCCAGTTTCTTCAAGTCCTGGAACTCACCGATACCGAAGCCTTCGTCGCTGCGCAGCGAGAAGACCGGCACAGCTACGCCTGCTCCCTTCCAACGCGGTTGGGTACGGCGGAAACCACGGTCGTTCTGATAAATGACTTGACCCTTTTCTACACCCCAGATCTGACGATTCTCGCCCCATTCGGTATCCACTACCGCACCGCTCTTGAGGTCATACACCACGTATTTATATTCAACGATATTCTGACCCTTCACGTCGATGTCAGCGCGCCAGAGCGGGAACTCCGCATCGCTCATCACCAACTTGCCGGCGGTATCCCAGTTGCCCAACGCATCGCAGTTTCCGATGATCGCTACGCCTTGCGTCGGCAGGATCTGCGGCAGGTCGATCGAGAAACGGATACTGCCCTTCGGAGCTTTCGGCTTCGCCGGATTCAGACGATGGAACAGCGCCTTCACGAAAGCCGTGGTATAGAAACTATCCTCATACGTGCTGGCTTGCCATGCGTCGCGAACGACGATGCGTTTGTCGCTTGCTTTCAGCGTCAGCGTACGCGGTTCTCCGGCCTCGAAGATATACTGTCCCTCACCTACGCGAATCGCATACTTATACTGTATGCTGCCTGCGAAATCACTGATGGGCACGTTCGCCTGCCAGAAATCCGTCCCCTGGCATGTCAATACCAGCGGATCTTTCCTGGTCCATCCCAAAATCGATTCTTGCGTCTCAATCACGCAAAGACTCTGCCCGAACTCGGCACGATAATGAATCTGAAAATTAATGTTCATGGCATATACGTTTATATGTTTTTCACTTTGCGACTGCAAAGTTACAACATTTTTTTCAATTACACAAATTTTTAATAAAATTTTGGATATTTTTGATATTTTTGCTGGTGATTGATTGTAATTCGGAGAATTAGAAGGTTTATTCGGATAAAATGTGTCAAATTTATTTGTAAACAGGTTATCGGAATAAAGATTCGTCAGCACAAAGTGATACAATCAATCAGCAGTATTTTTAATATTTTTTTCTTTTTTAAGGAAGGGCCAAACTACGCACGGCAGCAAGGTATTTATGCCCCAAAGGACCACTCCCGCCAAGGCAGCATTTACCGTTCCGAACACCACGATTGCCCACGCCCCGCGAACTCCCGCTTCCGCTACCGGGACATTTGGAGTCACGGTCACTAAGAGATAATAAATGAATAAAAAACTGATTACTGATGGCTGAATACTGATAGCCCCCAACGCATACAGCACGAGTGCCAACTGCACGCACCAGCATATCAACCGCACCAAACTCTGTCCGATACTAATCACTATCAACTTACGCGAGACATCCGCATAGCGTTTGAGCACACGCGGCGCAAGAACCAAAGCAAGGATGAGAAGCACAAGCACTGCGCCGACAAAATAGATATACTCATTCTCCAATTGCCAATTTCCGATCTCCAATGATAGTGCGATCATTCCTGTCGCTACTATCGCCACTGTCATCGTCGCACTTCCCACTGCCCCCATACTGAGCACCTTCGGCCATATTCCCTCATTCCCTAACTCACTCTCTCTCTCACTCATTAACACCCCTCTCGCCGGGTATTCTCCCAATCGCCAAGGCGTTATCAACCCCGCCAACTTCGAGTAATACACCTGCCGTTGTGCATCATTGAGCGTAAGCGGCTCATTAAGCGAGCCTTGCTCGCGGCTCATTTCATCATTCCACAAAGTGCGCCATCTCCACGCTTCCAGTGCCATATTCACCGGCATCAGCGCTATGCATACGACGATAGCAATCCACTGCGTCCAGCCCATGCTCCGCAGGCATTCGCCCAGCGCCGCATAGTCCTCGTACGTCGCGAGTTTCCATACCAACCACCCGCACGCCGCCAGCGCAATCACCCATTCGATAATATATATCAACCGCCTTTTATCCATAAATTCGCTACAAAATTACAACATTTTTTGCACACTTGCAAATTTTTTACTACTTTTGCAGAGTGAAAAGAAGATTTCTACTCATATGGGTTCTGTTCCTGGGGCAGATTATTGCCGCAGAAGAGTCTTTCAACTTTCCACTTTCAACTTTCAACTTAGACGAAGTCGTATTGGACATTTATAACGCCGTCACCGAGCTTGGTGAGATCGATTACGAGCAACTGCAATCGGACCTCTACACCCTTCATGAATCGCCTATCGACCTGAACCACACGTCCGAAGAAGAACTCTCCCAACTCCATTTCCTCTCTCCCCGCCAGATTGACGACATACTCCTTTATGCCGACAAACATCCCTTCGAATCGCTTTACGAACTTCGCATGATCCAGAGCCTCGCCGACTACGAGATCCGCGACCTCCTGCCCTTTGTCATGATCACAAATGACAAATGGCAAATTACACATCACACATTAAACATAAAAGATGTTTTTCATGATGCTAAGCATGAAATTCTTACTCGTGTCGATGCCCGCAATATCGAAGCCTTCGAAGGCACCGATCCCATGTACGTCCAGACGCGCTATCGCTTTGATTATCAGCGCCGGGTGATCTTCGGTCTGCAACTTCGCCGACCCGCCGGAGGCAATGCGCAAAGTCTTCAATACGGCGCCTACCTCCAACTCCGCGACATCGGACACTTGCACACGCTCGTTGCCGGTAATTTCCAAGCCTCTTTCGGTCAAGGACTCGTGCTCGCGCCCGTTTTTCGTTCCGGCAAATCAAATTATGTCACTTCCGTCGGACAGACCACCGAAGGACTCCGCTATTACTCTTCCGTGGATGGCGAAGGACTCCACGGCGCCGGAGCTACGCTGCGTTGGGAATGGAACAAATCCACGCGCCTGGATGTCAGTGCTTTATACAGTCTCAAGCGCGCGAATGACTCCACTTGGCATCATCTCGTCGGCGCGAATGTCACTGTCCGCCACAAGTGCTTACAGGTCCAACTTACGGCTATCGAAAATATCTGGTCGGACAGCATTCATCCCTACCGCAATACAGCGTATAACCGCCACTATTTCCGCGGCTACCACCAAGCCGTCCTTGGCGCCTCCGCCCGTTACAACCACGGCTGGTTCGATGCCTTCGCCGAAGTAGCCGTTGCCCAAAACTACACACGCTTCGAAGAAGCAATAAACAGCGAAGCGATAAACATTCCCCACTGGGGAATAGCTACACTCGTAGGAAGTAGATTTTACCCCATAGATGGGATTTCGTTAATAGCCCTCTACCGCTATTACTCGCCCTATTTCGACAATGCCCTCGGTTATGCGTTTTCCGAGACTTCCCGTCTGGGCGATGAGAACGGAGGCTATCTGGGTTTCGAGATCTCGCGCCTCAAGAACTGGCGCTTCTGGGGTTACGGCGACCTCTTCTATTTCTCCGGCCCCAAATACGGCATTCCGCAATATCCTTCCCTCGGCTACGATGCCCTCTTCGAATCGCAATACCATTCCCCGATCACAAATCAACAATCATCAATCAACAATCACAAATGGCAACTTGCCTTTCGTCTTCGTGCCAAAAAGAAAGGTGCCAATTCCACCTATTCCACCCGCGCTTGGTTCGATTGCCAATATAACGGCTGGTCTTTCCGCACAAACATCGATGCCAACTTGGTTAATCAATCATCAATTAGCAATAATCAATTACCCATCACCTACGGTGTCTCTGTTTTTCAAGACCTTGCCTATAATTTTCAAATGGCAAATGGCAAATCGCAAATACCATTGGAGTTACGCCTCAGACTCCAATTCTTCGACGCGCAGAACTGGGACAACCGCATCTATTGCTACGAGTACGACGTCCTCTATGCTTATTCCATCCCCGCTGTGTATGGTCTCGGAGGCCGCGCGTTCCTTTGTCTTCGCTGGCAGATTCTCCCGCAGCTGACACTCTATTTCCGCGCCTCCGAAACCCTCTATGCAAAGTCATGGGCGGCCTCTCACAGCCGCCCACAAACCCGCACGGACCTTCATCTCCTTCTCCGTGCTACTTTCTAACTATGCGCTTATTGCACTTTTGCGCCGGTGATCGAATAGGTCTCGCCGTTGCGCAGAATGAGAACCTGTCCGTTGCGTACAATCTTCTGCACCTTCACCTCTGCATTCACGTCCTCAAAGCCCTCCGAGTTCACAAACTTGCGGATATATACATACACATATACCGCGCCGGTGGTATTTGACTTATAGGGCTTGATCGCCTTGTTGCCGGCGTGGTATTTGAACATCGCATTGGCATTGCCTATATTCTGCACGTAGATGCCTTTGTTGCCGTCTGCTACGAATTGCCACGTCAGGTTCTTGGTCGAGGTCGTATTCTCCAAATACAGATCGTTGTTGTTCTCTGCCAGCACTTTGGTCGAGCCTACCGGTTGCAGCGTGAAACCGCTCTTGTTCTTTAGCGTACCGATGACGAGACGCAACGCGTTATCGGCGTAGGCCTCTGTCTCTGTGACGGTGATATCCTCCAGCAGCACGGATAGTCTCTTGCCGTCTTGCGCACCGGCAATCACCGGAACGCTCTGGAGCGCCAGAATAATCGTATCTTTTGCCGCAACCTCCGAAGCGTCCGTCACTTTTGCGAATGTCTTGGCGGCCATCACATGAACCGTTATCTGTGCGCTCTTGTCGGAGATAGTAGCTGTGATGACTGCATCGCCGACGGCTACGGATTGTACTTTTCCGGCCTCGTCCACCGTCGCTACTTCCGGATTGCTCGATTCGTAACTGATAGTGTACTCGCTGGCTGCCTGTGCCGGATCAACCACCGGATTCAACTGCAACGACGAGCCCAACATCAGGTTAGCCTCAGCCGGCAGACTGATACTGTTTACTGCCACGGGCACCACATGCACGGCGCAACTCTTCACCACCTCGCCGATGGTAGCGGTGATCTCCGTGTCGCCCAATCCCATAGCGGTGATAACGCCCTTGCTGCTCACTTTCGCAATCGAGGCATCCTTACTTGCCCATGTAGCCGTTGCACTCGCATAATCCGGTACAAAAGCGGTGATACTCAACGTCTCTGTACCTCCTATGTTCAGCGTCACATCGCTCTTGGAGAGCGTAAAGTCCGTAATCGTCGGTTTTTTGATGGTCAGCGTCACGCTGGCGCTTACGCTCGGCACGCGCACCGATGTAGCCGTTACGGTTACGGTTCCTGTCACGTGTTTTGCCGTCAGTTTGCCGGTCTCGTCAACCGTTCCCTGGTAGGTGTGATCCACGGCCCATGTCAGCGATTTGTCCGCCGCGTCGTTCGGTGTATAGACTACGAACGGAGCCAGGTCTATCGTCTGACCTTGGTCAATCGTCGAGGGCGCACCTACGAACTCCAATTTCGTCAGTTTGACGGTCGTCGGAATGAAGTTGATACTGATGGCTTTCGATCCCTCCATCGGATCCTTCTTCGCGTCCAGCGTCAGGTATGCCAGGCGTGCATCTACGCTGCCTGTCTGGGTGCCGTTTCCCTTGTAACTTACGGTCACGGTTCCGCTCGTGCGGTCGCCGCTGTCCGCTACATCAAACAGATTCGCATCGGTGCCTTCGATGTCCCAGATGATATCATCCTCCAGATGCTCCGCGGTATAATGTACCGTCACTTCTGCCGTCTCGCCGAGTTCTACGTCGCCGAAGATCACATCTTCCACCTCCAGTTTCGCCTCTACGTCATGCGTCGCGCCGGCTTTCTTGTAGAGTTGAATCGTGCTCCCTTGCGGATTCTTGTAGGGTTTGAAACGGCTCGCATTGAACTCCACCGCAAAACTCTGCTCGTCATCCGGCCGTGAAACGACCGCCGCGCCGTTACTGATACTTACGCCCCAGCTGGCCAATATGGCCCCCGCTTGCGTGTCTGCATAGGTGAATGCGCCCTTGCCGGTAATGTCCAGATGCAGACGCTGGTCGGTGTCGACATTGAAGAACTGCCAATTGCCGCTGTATTTCTTTGCGCGGAAGAACTGCGCCTCTTCCGGGATGTCTGCCGTTCCCGCACTCGCATCGATGGATACGTTCTCCGTAACTTCCGGCAGATACGTCTCGTATAACGGACCTCCTACGGAAAGGGATGCCTCGCTTACGAAGACGATGGTGTCGCCGTCTTTGAGTTCGGCTGTGCTGTTGATACGTTTGAACGGTGTCGTCTGAGCCACATCCGCATCGTCGCTAACGGTGATGGTGATATTTACATACTTATGAACCTCGTTCCAACCTGTGTCGTAGGAGTACAGGTGCAACTTACCGGTGTAGGTTCCCGCGGCTTTTACGCTATAGTCGATAGAGAACTCGCAACTGGTCACCATCTTGGCGCCGTAACCCAGATACACAAAATTCGGATCCCCTACATAGAACCCGTTCGGATTGGTCTCGTCGTCTAACACCCCATCGCTGATTTCCGCATACATGGTTGCTCCTTCGCTGGTCAGACCGCTCCATGTCACGGTTATCGTTTGCGATCCGTGCATAGGCAGAGCCTGTCCTTTGATACTTACGGTCCCGAAATCGACCACTGTCGGTTGAACGTTGATACTTGCCGCCCAACTCATCACGCTGCTCATCGCCAGCGCCGCTAATAAGAAAATTTTCTTCATATTGTTTATTTATTCATTTATTGTGTTGTGCACCCCGGGCGTATTTTTACGGCCGCCCCATTATGCATCCTTGTCGCATTCTTGCGACAACTTACGCGCGCTTTCTCTTAAGGAACGCGCGCATATATACACGCGAAGCATACACGCCGCAGGCTCACACCCTGCGCTTGCGCTGATACACGCGTAGCAAGGCGTAAGCCGCAGCCAGCATTGCCAATGGCCATCCCGCATCGCCGATTGGATCTTCCCACGGCTCCGTGTTATCGCCCGGCCCCGGCTCTCCTCCGCCCGGGTTAAAACCTCCACCAGGATTATCGTCTTTCTTCGCGCGGTGAGGACCATTTACATTAGCCGGATTATACGTTCCGATTGTCGTTCCCGTTACGTACGTTCCTTGCGCAGCCGCAGAAGGCAACTGCGAACCCGAACCAGCCATGATTGACGTGGACTGCATCTGTGCTTGCGGTTGCTGGGCGAGCGCCTGAGCACTAATGCTCAGTACGCTCATCAAACCCATTACGATCAATAAATATCTCAATGCTTTCATAATTATTTTCCTTTCATTCTCTAATTCACTAATTCATTCACTCATTAAAATCATTTATTGATTTCACCTACTTTTTTACCCGTAGCATCATAGATTACTCCATTCTGCTTGATGAACATCTTATCTTCTCGAATGAACTTCATCGGTCCATCGTCCTTAGCATCTATGCCATCCAAACCGGTTGCCGTATTTTCGCTATCCGATTTCAGAATCACATTGAGAACGAAGCGTACATTATTCGTGCCCTTATCGGTTTCAAATTCATAATCTTCATCCAACAGGTCAACCGTACGGCTGGTCTCATAATCCGTCAACCATACATGTTCTACGGAAGGATGATTGCCTTCAACCAGCGAGAAGTAATATGTTCCGGCCTTCGGAGCAATGTATCCTACCGGTATCGGTAGTTCTGCCACGCCTTCAGGCAGCGAGTTAAATGCCGTACGATATTCGCCTACCATCGTGTAAACCTTTAAGTAGTTCTCGTTGACAATCGTCTTCTCCTTGTCGTCCATATCGAAGTCTGCGGAGTATTCATTGCCAACTGTCAGACCTGCCTGATCTGAAACGCCATTGCCATCCGAGAGCATGAAGTCGATATCCACTTCGCGTTCGCGAACCGCCGTGCGAAGCAACGATGGAGCTTTCAAAACTTTGCTTCCTGCCGTGAAGGACAAGTTTCCTGTTGTAGACGCTTGGATGAAGAACGGATAGAAGGCTTCCAGCACATAGTTCTTCGCTCTTACATCAGAATAGTCATCATACATTTTCTGCGGAATAGTCACATATTTCACATCACTGGTTGTGGTCCAATCCCATGTACCTGTCCAGTTGCCGTTAGCATCTTCGTGATGAACCATGCCGCGGATCTCCATGTTAGCACCTAACTGACCGTTTTCATCCGTACTACGGAACGATGTGAAGAACGGAGCTCCAATGAAGTTCCAGCCCCTGTTGTTTGCAGAAACATTCGGGTTGTCGATACCCCAAGCGGTCACAGATGGCGTACATTCTGTCTCGTCGGTCCAAGCGGTCGCTTTCAACAACGGCATGCGCAATACACCGATGGTACGACCGGCAACACGAGGCTTGATAGCCATCTCATAGCCAACTCCGCGGTAAAGTGTATTACCGGTAATCGTTGATACCCATCCGTTGCGTTTTGGACTTAGCGTGCGGCCTTCTCCATCGTATTGTTTTACCCAAGCAGTGAAGTTCGCAACTCCCTCTTCGTTGGTAATACTTCCAAGCGGCACATCCTTAGGCACAGCTATCATGTAATAGCGACTGCCATCCAGATGCAGATCATAGTAAATACCATTTCCGGCAGTTCCTACACCTTCTATCTTCTTTCCACTCTCAACCAACATCTGCGGCAAACGGTAATCTTTTACTGCCTCCAGCCAACTGAATCCACCACGCAAGTAGACATTCTTCGCGCCAAGATCTTTGGTGTCGATGTGTACCTTGCCGCCCGGATAGATGTACAGATCCTTGAACGTACAATAGGTTGATTCTTCACTCTTTACATCCAATTGTGCACCATTGCGAACCACGATATCTACTGCTCCGATTACCGTATTTCTCTTATCTTGAGAACTGCCTTCCGCTAAGTTACGCAGATTAACGGCTGTTTTCGGTTCTGCTGCAGGACTGTTCGCGCTCGTCAAAATGAATGGAATCGTCAATATAAGTTGCTTTGGTGTACCGCTTTCGCTCACATCAATAACCATGCTCTTCATGGCATATGTAGCCAGTGTGCTTAAGTTCGGCATACCTCCACCGGTAATCTTGTAGATATCACCTCCTAACGAAGTCAAACTCGGTTTAGGACTAACTTCTGTACCATTTATGGTCACTTTAGTCAGTGTCGTGTTTGCCGCGCATTGGAGTGCAATCTCACTCTCACCCCATTCCAT
>JAEEGL016991459.1_pt1 | contig 15363 bp, 20 predicted proteins | sample 9134231 | NCBI WGS metagenome assembly JAEEGL01 (sample SAMN16246548, study PRJNA631951) | gut metagenome | biome: gut microbiome; feature: rumen; material: fiber-attached | host: Bos | place: Iran: Karaj | collected 2018-10 | reverse complement strand
GAAACAATATCCGCAAAAAAGCGGCTATGTTTTTGTCAACCTCAATCGTGGCCACGGCAATACATGGGTGCCAATCCATAGACTCGTAGCGGTTGCTTTTCTCGGAATCGAGGGATATATTAAAGGTTTATATGTGGACCATATCAACACCAACAGAGCCGACAATAAAGCCGAAAACTTACGTTGGGTGACACCTAAAGAAAATTCAAACAATCCAATCACTTTACAAAATAGGAGAAATAAACATGATTAACCTGTTATATGTAGACTTGTTTTGTGGAGCTGGTGGAACCAGCACTGGAGTAGAAAAAGCAATCGTTGACGGTGAAAAGTGTGCGTCAGTGGTGGCTTGCGTCAATCACGACCCAAACGCCATCGCCAGCCACGCAGCCAACCATCCCAATGCTTTGCATTTCACGGAAGATATAAGAACCCTTAACCTTGCCCCTCTTGTCGCCCACATACGAAAAATGAAAACTATGTACCCTGAAGCTTATGTCGTGCTTTGGGCCAGCCTTGAGTGTACGAATTTTTCTCGCGCCAAAGGCGGCAAACCTCGTGATCCTGATTCAAGGACTTTGGCCGAACATCTTTACAGATATATTGAGGCCATCAATCCCGACTTCATCCAGGTTGAAAATGTCGAGGAGTTTATGTCATGGGGAGATTTGGATAAGAACGGAAAACCTGTCAGCAAAAACCAAGGCCGCTGCTTCATCCGCTGGATGAATAAGATTTGTCAGGATTATGGCTACTCATTCGACTATCGTATTCTTAATTCGGCCAATTACGGCGCATATACGAGCCGTAAGAGACTCTTTATCCAATTTGCAAAGTCTGGCTTACCTATTGCATGGCCATCGCAGACACACGCTAAAAACGGCAATGGCGGCGATTTATTCCATGTCTATAAGAAATGGATGGCCGTTAAAGATGTCCTTGAACTGGACGACGAGGGTACGAGTATTTTCACACGTGAGAAACCACTTTGTGAAAAGACTCTCGAAAGGATATTCAACGGCTTGATTAAGTTTGTTGCAGGCGGTAAGAAGAACTTCATCGTGAAATGGAACTCCATCAGCCAAAAGGGTAACTTTGCCTACACTGTTTCTGACACTGATGCTCCATCACCTACTGTTACCGGTCAGAACAGATTGGGAGTTGCGACCGCTCAATTCCTTTCCAAGGCTTTTTCAGGTGATCCGTATAGCAAGAACAAGAGTATCGAGGAACCTGCCGATACCGTGACCGCTATCGACCATCACACATTTATCACCGCCTATTACGGCTCCATCAATAACCACTCCGTTGACTTACCTTCCCCCGTAGTGCCTACGGTGGATAGATTTGGCCTGGTTAATTACAACTTCCTTGATATGCAGTTTGGCAATGGCACGCCGGCTTCAGTCAACCTACCTTCCCCTACCCTATTAAACACTCCTAAACAAAAGTTGGTTTCCATCAAACAATTCCTGATGAATCCACAATACAATAACACAGGAAGTAACATTGAAAATCCTTGTTTTACCTTAATCGCAAGAATGGATAAGTGCCCGCCTTACCTGATTACTACTGAAACTGGTTCTGTAGGTATCGCCATCTTCGATACGGATAGCCCTATGACCATCAAGATCAAGGAATTTATGGCTATGTATAATATCTTGGATATTAAAATGCGAATGCTTCATATCTCCGAACTCAAACGCATTCAGGGCTTCCCAGACTCCTATATCTTGATTGGCACTTCTGCTGAACAAAAGAAGTTTTTGGGCAATGCCGTTGAAGTAAACATGAGCCGTGTCCTCTGTGAGGCCTTATCTGCAGAACTACAATGCCGATACCAACTGGCCATGTAATACTTTTGTCATCTATCTTTCACCATCTATTACCCACGCTACAATACATACCACTATAAGAATAGCCAAGACTATCCCCAAACATTCATATAACCAGGGTGGCAGTGCCCTAAGTCGTGGGTGCAGGTTCTTCCCCCACTCTACCTCATTCCATGTCTTGTGCAGTTTCATAGGCTTCCCAAATAAACCACTTTTATTTAACCAATTATATCTTAATTTGGTTCTTAGTTACTATGGGTTTACAATCTCGTAAACAATCAAAAGCATATTGAAATTCTTGCTTAAATTCACTATCTTTTAATTTCCTTAATGCTTCTTCAGCCTCATTCAACAACGCATCTATCATCATTCCGTCCTGAAGCTGCTTTTCTCTACTATCTTTTATAATCTTTGATGGCAACTCCCAACTATCCCATTTGCCTTCAATAAGTTTATAATCCATTACAAGATTATTTGCGAAACAATCAAAAATACAAATGCGTTCAACAGACTTATTCAAATACAAATTGTCTAACGAAATAGGTATCCCAGCAACAGCTTCATTATGAGACACTATTTCTATCATCCTTCCAAACCCTTTTTTACTAACTTCTCTCAAATAACGCAGAAAAGCGTTCAAAAGTGAAAACTCTTTTGGCGCCGCAATGACAAAAGCGGCCGTTTGATATGAGTTTTGTCTTAATAATGACGCCGTTCTCATAGGAACAATAGGAGAACGCATAGTTCCCTCTACAATAAAACTATATCTCCTCTTTATCGATTCCTCTATAAGCCCTTCCGTAAATACATTTGAAAAAATCTGCGTCTCCTTTGCATAATTGAATATATCATGACTCAATTCTTCAAACTTTGGATGCCATAACCTATAGTTGTCTCCATTTATAGGTAGGAACTTCTTTTCTGAATACATCTTCTCGGCACGAAGATTTAATTGCCCCTTACCTACTGCACCCTGACCACCCAATAAAATACATATAGGATTTTTATCAGATGGGATGTCTACAAGGAACTCACTTTTTTTATCCTCGAAGATTTGAAGAACTTCTTTTCGCTCCATAAGCCTTCTTGACAATCGGTGAATACATGTTGAAAGCCTTGTCATAAAGCGATGCCCGGGCCTGCTCGTCGCCGTTCCTACCCATCAGCACCCCTTCCTCGTAACAGTACATGTTGATCAACCTCTGTTGTTTTGACTTCTCATTCTGGCTTGTGGCCTTCTCCTTCCTCCTACTGGCCATCATCTTCATCATGTTCACCAGATCCACGGCAATGTCATAATCCATTGCTTTTTTTATTTCTACCATAACACTTATGTTTTTGAATTGCAAAGATACACATTTTTCCTCATAACAACTATATTCTACAAACGAAAAAAAGATGGGCAACCTATCGGCTGCCCACTTCCTTTTGCCTCAAAAAAATTTCGACAAAAGAACCCTTATCTTTCACATAATCGTCTGTTTCACAAAACGACCGATTTATTGTAATTCAATTTTTTGACCAAGCATAAGCTCTAATTCGTGCTTATTATCCTTTACCCAATCTCGGCAAATCATCGAGACTATTCTGGCCGCTGCAACTTTCTTTTTTGCTTTCAGCAAAGCGAAAACATCATATAAGTCACCATCTAATATAACTGGTGAATTTCCCGTTTTCGGCTCTCTATTTTGCTTCGCTTCAAGTATCATATTCTCTAACTTTGTGCCTTGTACAAGGGTTTGTTGTGGATTTTCCTTTATTTCAGGTCTATTCACTGTTTGTTCTGGCAACTCAGAAACCTGCGATTCTTCCATCGGTTCTTCTACTTTACCTCTCAACAATCTACTGACTTGTGATATAGAAGTAGGGTTGCCATTTGCATCTGTTTTAGGTTTTAAATTTGACATTGCAAATATACACTTTTATGATTAAACAATATAAAAAATATCAAAAAAATGAATAAAATTTTTTAATCACTGAATTCCAGCGTTTTGGAGTATACAATCATAAGCCTTTGACACCACATCAATAGCTTTTTTTTCTATATCAATGGTATAAAGCCTTTGCATAATAACCCTTGAAGGTATCTCATCAGTAACAGTTCCGTATTGTTTGAGTATTTCTTTGACTTGTTCTTTAGTCTCGTACTTTACAGAGCTTTCGATGTTGTTAGGTAAGAAAAAGATTTTCGCTTTAATCTTATAGTATTCCATAATCTTGATGAAAAGCGCAGTGGAGTCCATGGTAAGTTTGTCATATCTAAATGGCACCACTACCACATCTGCATTTTTCAAAATGGTAAGCAGACCCTCATCGTCTATCCTACCTGGTAAATCGATCAATAAATGACCATCATTGATAGCCTTAAAATCCTCAATGGTCTTTGCTACATCTTTCATGTCAGCATCTACCACTTCGTACTTAGGTTGATTGTCAAAGCTCTCTAAATCTTGTTGCCTGCGGTCAACTATTGACTTCTGAAAGTCAACATCGAGTACCACGCAACTAATGTTCTTTGTGGCGAGATAGTTTGCAAATTGGATGCAGTTTGTGGTCTTACCACACCCGCCTTTTTGATTTCCAAAAATGATTATCATGTCTTTATGTTTTAAAATTACCTTTATCTATGATTCAATATATTATATTACAAACTCTTCTTTTTCTTTTTTCTCTTCCGGCTATCATCACCACCTCCACCGCCTCCACCAGCCGACAACATACCAAACACCGTTGCCATCACAGCCTTACCAATTTCTATAGCTATACTATTGTTCTGGTTAGTAACATCAGCGGCGTTGATAGTCATACTCGAATTTGATATTCTTTGGTTTAACCTACTGTCATTAACACCATAGACTTCCATCGTGTCAAAATCTACAACAAAGTATGTACTGTTGTTCTTAAACACTTTGATTTGGTCTGATACATTAGATTCAATACTCCCAGTACTTGCGTAAGCCTTGGCAAGATTCTTATAGTAATCCTCAATATTACTATCCCTATTAGGATCAATGGTAAGGTGTTCAACTCTGACTTGGAATAAGCTGCTGATAAATCTTGCCTCTTGCGTGTTAGTCACATGGAATTTTCTTGCTTCTCTCAACATGGTATTATACTTTAACCTGTTGAAATCATACCCCATCTTAAACAGTAGTTCTTTATCAGCCAGCACATTCCCGTCTGTATCAATTTCAAATCCGTAATTATTAAGGACCTGTTTTAACTCATTAAGAGTATAATTAGGATTGTTCTGAATATTATCTTGATTCATAAAATCACGGATAATCTCTCTTGCCGTCCTAACCTGGTTCTGCTTTTCGTTAGGCTCCAGTAACTCCTTCAGATTCATCAACTCACTTCCTTTGTAGACAGTCTTATTTTTATGGTCTATAACAGTGTAACCATATGGAGTATCATGGCCTTCTTTTGTATGAAATACCATATCCACGCCAAACTTGGATTTCATTATCTCGGCAATCTGCTTGTAATCTCCCCCACCCTTATATTTATGCAATAAGGCCACAAGCTGCTTTTTGGCTGTTTTGTCTTTTTCAGTAGCCTTATTGCGAGAAATTATTTCATTGACCTTATCAACGGAAATAGATTTCTGGATTTCGCCACCTTTTATGATATTCACATCACCATCCTTTTCAGTTACTATCCAACCAGCCCTCTCAAACATGAGCTTGAATTGTGCCATCGTAGTAAAGTTATAGGATGACATCTTTTTTAATTCCCTATCCGCTTGCTTTGAATAATCCAGACCCATGATTTCATTCATAGCCTTTTGAGATCTAACCCTTTCAAAACTATCTGAAATCTTCTTACCGTTTTCATCTATTCGGATCGAAACAATATGCACATGATTGTTAGCTGTATCACGATGACCATATATTATATATGGTTGCTTGCCATACCCCATTTTATCAAGCCATTTCTCTGCAACCTCAGCCAATTGCCCAAAATCATGTTCTTTCCCTTTTGTTGAAATAGTAGCATGAAACTGAGGGTTAATGACACGAGGGTTTGTCGCCGCATAGTCCTTGAAGTATTGCTTGAAGGCTGCTTTGGATGGATTGTCTTCTAACCCTCCAAAGTTCTTTGCCACAAGCAATTCACTTTGGCCTTTTTCATCTTTCTTCTCGTTGTATTCAACGGCGTTGAAAGTGGATGACGATGACATTATCTTTGCAATCATATCTCATTTGATATTCAAATCACGCTGCAAAGATAAATAAAATATTCATATAGTGAATAAGGAAATAGAAAAATAGTTACTTATTTTGTATATTTTCTGAATTTACAAATGTATAAATATACATTCTTAGGAATATATTATATATAAAATAAGGAATAAATAATATATAAACAAATATATTAGGTTTTATTTTCTAATTTATACGAATATAAAGAATTAGATAATTTCATCGATTTATCTTCTTATGCAATTCTTCGAGGGACCTTTCACACTTAATCAGTTCTCCAAGAACCTGATTCATTTCCTGAACAACACTTTCAGACAAAACACCATTCTTATTACAGATATTAGCATAATGAGCCAATTGATTGACATTGTTACCAATTTTCTGCATTTCATGAATCTGAACTTTATACTGTTTAAGGAACTCAACAGCATTGATGGTAGCTCTTTCACCACCGAACAATTTCGCGCGAATATAGCCTGAAACTGTCCTACCTGAATCAGTTGCCATCTTACGCAGTTTTACCTTTTCTTCTTCGGTCATGCGAAAATTATACTGGGTCAACGTTTCTTTTGTCATATTTCCTAATGTTTTAAAATCTGAGTTGCGAAGATTTTTTACTCCCAAAACCTACCGGGGTTTGGGCAAGATTTGTTTTTGTTGTATATACAAAAACACATCTTGCAATTCAAACCCCCACAGCAAAAATACAACTTTTTTCCCAACCATCAAGAGGGGGTTGAACAAAAATCTTATTTTTCCCAGAATCATCTAATAAAATAAAAAATATAGAAATATAACAATATATAAAAGTGTATTCTAATAATATAAAAACATATATTTCTATATTTATACAAATAATCAAAGTACTATTTTAATAAATATCAAAATATATAATTATTTATATATACTAATATATATTCTTATTTTACACAAATATACAATACTTTACATGTACATTATTACAGATATTTAATGTAATAAAAAATAAAAATACAAATATAAAAACATATAAATATATAAAATTATAAATTACAAATATACACAGAAATTCAAGCGCTACATCAGGGAAAAAGATTTGGAAGTTTGTGCCAGTGTGCCTATCTTTGTCGCTGAATTTGTAACAGGTAATGGAGCCGCTTTTGTTTATTGTACTGCTGGTGGCTATTATCGCCTTTCTTTTCTTTCGGCCATCATTGGCCAACAGGAAAGGAAAAAGAGGCGAAAAAGCCGCTGCCTGGTATCTTCACCGGTTGCCGTCTGAATATGTAGTTTATTCAGACATCATGCTACAGACTAACTACGGAACTACGCAGATAGATCATCTCGTTGTATCGCCGTATGGCGTATTTGTGATTGAGGTAAAAAATATGCAATGCATCATCAGTGGGCACGAGAACTCGGAAAAATGGACTCAAAACATCTATGGCCATAGGTATGACATGAGAAATCCAGTCAAGCAGAATACGGCTCACATTATAGCCTTGAAGTCGGTGTTTAAGGGATTGATTCAAATGCCAATGTTCTCGATCGTGGCCTTCGGACACGAAGCGAGGTTGAATGTGACTGTGGATAATTCGGCCATCGTTTACATTGGCCAGCTTGCCCAGGTCATCAGACAGTATGAAGTGGTATATTTGGATAGGGGAGAGGTGGAAAAATACTGTGCTGCCATCGAAGCTGCCAACATTCAGGATAATGATGTTCGCAAGGCTCATGTTGGAAATATCAGGAGTCATGTTCGTGATCGAGAAATGATGATTGCCAACGGCCGCTGTCCGCAGTGTGGCGGAGAACTGGTATTGCGTGAAGGTAAATATGGTCGGTTCTATGGATGTAAGAATTACCCGTATTGTAAATTCGTTTACAAGAGGTGAAACCTTATTATATCTACAAATGTTCCCTATTTGTCCCCGTCAATTATATGTTCAATAATGTTTATTATGTTAAATCGCAGGCAAAAACCAATAAATAAGACACTTATAGGGGTGTCTGGAAATTTTTTGGGACACATAAGGAACATTGTTTTCTCTATATTTGTCCCCTTTTCCTCGATGGCCAGCCGGCCATCCGAGGGATGTCTTTTCCCTAATGTAAATGGTGGGATATATGATAAAGGGCCTTATTTGGGTGGTGGGAAATGAAAATAAAAGACCTTTTTGAAGGTAGAAAGTCAATTAATTAATAGTAGTAGATAGTAGTAGGGGCCAAAAATGACTTATTTTTAAACTGATTATCAGTAGTTTATAAATTGCGTTCGGGGACACTTAGGGAGCATTTTGGGGACACTTAGGGAGCATTTTGGGGACAGATTGGGAGCATTTTGGGGACAGATTGGGAGCATTTTTTCGGTTTTGGGGACACTTAGGGAGCATTTTGGTCCAACAGCCTCCTTTGGGGACAGATTGGGAGCATTTTGGGGACACTTAGGGAGCATTTTGGGGACAGATTGGGAGCATTTGGGGACAGATTGGGAGCATTTTTACCCAGCGGGGACACTTAGGGAGCTTTTTTTGTCCCCGAAATTGATAAATTTTGTAACTTTATAAAACATTGTAAACAAGCCTTTTAGATTGTTTTGGGGACACTTAGGGAGCATTTTTTTGAAGAAAAAAAAGAAAATTCATCGGTTCAACGGTTAGGGACAGATTGGGAGCATTTTGGGGACACTTAGGGAGCATTTTTATTAGTGGTCACCAACGGGGACAGTTGGGGAGCTTTTGTTGGTTTCAAAGCCGTTTCGTTCATATCGTTTAATTAACTGTAAACAAGCCTTTTAGATTGTTTTGGGGACAGACAGGGAGCATTTTGCAAAAAAATGGGTGAGGCAAGACCCACCCATTTAAAGAAACTATCAGGTTATTACAATCAAAACCGTGGATCCAGGTAGTTTATCATAGACTTAATCACGTATTCTTTCTTGTTAGTTATTTCTTCGGCGTGTTCTCGGAGATAAACAAATAAGTCCATCAGCTTATTGGTTGCTTTATCAATATTGTATAGTGTGAGTAGGGGAAAGATTTTACTAAATTCGGAATCTTCAACTTGAAAATGCACAAACAACAAGTCTCGTATATTGTTTACATGAGAATTGAAAAATTGTTCTTCATCTACGGTCATTACATTTCTGAATATCTTGAAATCAATCCTACGAGGTTGTTTTTCTCCTTCTTCAAAGACTGGTGTGTATTCAAACCAGCAATTGGCATTTTGTTCCAACGCTTCTTGCGTTGGTTTCAGAACTCTTCTGTTGAAGTCTTTAAACTCTTTATACTTATTACCAATACAAAGCCACTTTCTCAAATCGTCCATCTTCATACTCCAGCCCCCTTTGGCCAACCATGAGCAGCACATATAATAGAATTTGATATTATATGGGCTGTCAAGCGCAAACACGACCTCCTTCAGAAACTTTGTAAACCCACCCTGAACATTCAAGAACTTCTCCGCAATCTCTTGTTCAATATTGAAAACTACGCTTTTTTGGTACTTCTCCGGAATGGTAACAGACATGAGGTTGGTGTACTTTGTGGCATTTTTACCAGCATAAGGACTATTAACCTTGAATTGAACGGATATTTGGGAGAATGTTTCCAATGCGGAACGAAGCTCTGCGTAGTGATTGGACTTGATGCCAAAGTTCTTCATTGGAACTGCAATTGAAATTTTGCCATATTTGTCAATATCATTCTGGAACAAGTCCAGCTGCGCCGTACTCTGACGGTTGATATTGCCATTGATGGCTTCCTGCATGGCCTCCATCACGATGACGAGGATGCGCATTTGGATGACATTGTAGTCAGCCATCATGTTTGTGACATTATTAGACTGTGTGATCCAGGTCTTGGCTGAGTCATCATCAAGGACGAGTTTTGCTTGTTGCTTTTTACGGACAACAACACTCTTGTTTATGCTTGTTGGTTTATTCATAGCCATAATATTCTGCGTCATACTGCCACTTATTGGACTTGGGAGTACCAAACACGACAGAGAACATAAATATCAAAATTACACTGATAACTTTCAGGAACACCTTGACAATTCCCCATACGATTTTGAATATCACCTTCAATATTTTTGTTATTGTGTTCATAGTTGTTACATTTATGAGTAAGTAAATAGTTCATTCAAACAATTTTCTTGCAACCAGATTGCATCCGTATTAAACAAGATGAACGAGAGACATTCCATATCAACGACCGGATCTTGCTTGTAATTTCGCTCATAAGGCCTTTTCGTCCTCTTGATGGCCCTTCGGATATTATCAGCCATCAAATCATCCATATTGCCTAAAAAACGGTCAATTCCAGCCAATTCTTTCTCTTCGAGGATATATTTGGTCATCAAGACCATTTCATACCTCCCACTACGTTTAACTTTGTTATGGATCTGGTACTGGAGCATCTTAGTAATAATAATATTCTTCGATAACAGTATGCCTGTCTCTGCCGAACAACGCTATAAACACAATAGCGAACATACCAACAAAATAGATAAGCAACCCGATAATGAAACCTCCAATAATGTTGACGGCCACCCACAGGACACACCGCCAAACAAACTCGAAAATGACATACGAGACATCATAAACCTTGCTGGCTACATCCTTGAAAGTGACACAATCACCATCTTCGTAGGTATCTTTCCGGAAACCTCGCACAAGTACATCAACCAGAAATCCGATAACGTAGGTTATGCCAAATAAGACATAGGCACACCATTTACCTATCACTGTCGATACGCCTTTAACCTCTCTTCTTCTCCATCTTCTCATGGCGGTAATATTTTAGTTATACATTATGAATCATACAAAAACCATACCTTAATCACTTTGTTTCCAATCAATTTCGCAAAATTCTTGCAAAACCTTATCAAGGGAAAGCAGTTGTGAGTCGGTCAAACTTCTGATGCAACGGATAGCCAGTTTTTGTCCGACAATGGTTCGGTAATCCTTCCTTCTCTGAAAATCACCGGCATTCTCTGTATAATAGGCTACACACAAATTCTTGAACGCATCAAAGAAATCGTCTTTACTCACATTACCAGTAGTGATGTATTCGACAGCAATAGGATAAGTCTTATCCAAAACCCTTTGTGGGGAAGACTCATATTGTCTGAGCTTAGCGTCGATAAGGCACTCCTTGGAAATCTTATCTCTATTTGTCACATCCTTGATATAGTCAATGGACGACTGAGACAATCTGAAGCAGATCTTCTTTCTTTCGTGCCGGTCCCACCTTGGTAGGACATACTCCGGCTTACCCGCCAAAGCCAATACTTCCTCGATGAACAAGGAGACATTCTTACCAGATTGTTTCGACAGGTCCTTAATACTCTCGATCAACTCAGGATTCAATGCAATAATTGTCCTGATTTTGTCTTCTCTTTTTCTTCCTCTTTTTTCCATTATAAAACACTTTACGCCGCAAATATACGAATAATATTTGAAATAGCAATACAAAAAACGAAAAAAATTATATCTTTCATATCTGCCGCTTTGCGCCCCTAACAAACTCTTTCCCCTAATGTAGACTTAAATAACATAGTTTTGTTGCGATTATAAGAGTTCTTATAGTTTGCAAAAAAGTTGGAAGTCTTATGTTTATCCTTCTACAGGTGTAAGGCCCTCGATGTGTTTTGACTTACCCACGATGGCGTAGGCAAGGACAATTCCACGTTTGGTAAGATCCAAAGCAGCAGCTGCCGTTGTACCCGTTGAAATGCAGTTGTCAACAATCATTATTTTTCCTTCTGGAAGTTCTTCTGTGAGAAACAAGCCGAGATAATCCTTTTGCACCTTACCACCATTTTTCTTGATGTCGTAAAAGGTTTCCCTTGTTGTCCCACGCATGATGTCACAGACTTTTGCGCCTGTAAGTTCAGCGATTTGTTCAGCAAGGGTCAAGGTATATGTAGCCACGCCGGTATGACCAGGCATCGGAATCAAAGTCACATCTGGGGAAACGAACTTGGCCATTTCTGATGCAGCTCTGGCAATGCTTTTTTGATTTCCGTTCTTCATGCCGTGGGCGATGCTGTTTCTCCCATGGCTGTAATACTCACCGGTGGTAATGTAGTTGTATTTCATAAGGCAAAGGATTTGAGGGTTAAACAAATTTTTTGCTTCCTCAAAGGGTTAAGCCTGATTAAGTGCAAGAACCTTTCAAAAAAATACTCTCGATAGAGGAAGATTTTTTTGGAAGCACCCGCAGGGCTTGGTCTTGCTTCGTATCAGGATTACACCCTTAACTTTGCAAAGAAATTTGAGTAAACAAGTAGGGTAGGGGTTTCTAATGTTTTGATGTATGTTGAAATGTCATCGGAAATCTTGTTTTATTTCCGATATTGTTGTCGGTCGGTGTCCTTCACCGACCGACCGCCGGAAAACGGACATGGCAAAAAAAAGGATGGCGACCGACAGCCACCATCCAAACAAACAATTACTAAACTATTAAATACTCTATCATCCTGCCAAAGCCAATGACTGTTGACCTTGGTCCTCCTTGGTTCTGCGATACCTTTTCTCTTTCTTTGTTGTGTTGCTCATGGTGGGTAAGCTCCAGCCTCTGACCTTGGCCACACTCTGGTTAAATTTGTACCAGACTTCCTCTTCGATAAATTCCAGGTGCATGGTGCCCTTTTTAAAGCACTTGATCCGGAAGAAACCCCAATCATACCATTGGCCAAAAACCATATACTTTCGCATATCCCAAAAGTCAAGGCCTATCATGAATTTATCGTAATCATATCCCATCAAGTTACAAAGCGCCTTTGTTATGTCATACAAGCCATTATTATGGTCTATATCGACCCCTCCGCCATAACTTACTCTACACATGTAGGGGATAATGAACTTTTTATTTACCATATAGTTACTATTGGTTTTCCATTTCTCGCCTGCTGTGGAATTTTCCGAGGAATAGCTGCAAATCTTATCGAAAGCGTCACATAGTGCTTGTTGGAAGAAATTATCCCTATTCATGATGATAATTTCGACCATCTTATAAATGTTTTTCATAGTGAAGGGGATATTTTGTTGCAGTTCAACAAAACTATTGATGTTGGCCATCACCTTCGAGGTTATAAACTTTTCGATCTTGAACTGCCTGAAAATCCATCGCCAGGCATCCTTTTGTATTCTTTTCTTGAAACGGTCACGGGTGATGTTCTCGCAGTTGTTCCCTTTTGCTCCAAAATGGATGCTTTGTGCACCTATGCCATCAAGCAAGCTATTGATGGTGTTAGATACTTCCATTACGGAGTCAAATTGCCTTACGGCTTCAACATACCTGTTAACGCAGTCACGGACGAAGTTATAGGGCATAAGGCCATAGGCAGCATATTCTGGATCATCCTCTTCCTCGGTGAAATAATCCTCAAACTCAATTTCATTCGTTTTTGGCTTGTAAAGTCTGATGATGCTTACATAGACATCCGTTTGCCTTTCGTCAGAGTCGGCAAACGCCCTGCCCAGGTATTCGCTTCCGCCATAGTTTTCCACCAGCTCATTGATTTTTTCCTTTTCTTTGTCATCATAAAACCCGCTCTCCAAAACGCTGCTGTTAGTCAAGGAAATGATTTCGCAGCCGCCTGGGGCAATCTCCCAAGCATGAAGAAGGTGTTTTTTGATGGTGGAGAATGGTGGATTCATCACGATCATATCAATATGGGAAATTTCCTCGGCTTGCAACTGGAGAAAATCATTTCCCACAAGCTGGCTTTTTTCAGCCAACACAACACGAAATTTCTCGTTGATTTCACAGGTAAGGACTTCCTTTGCACCCATCTTGTTAAGATAGTCCACTATGTTACCGGTTCCTGCAGATGGCTCAAGGATAATCTTGTTGGCCACATCGGATAATTTGAGCATTTCGCAAATTACCTTCTCAGGTGTCGGGTAGAAATCCCGATTAAACATATTTTGATAGTCTGTCATAGCTCGTGGAGTTTATTAGGCCGCTTCAAACTTGAAAGCACCTTTATTGTTTTTGATAGTAAGTTTTCGCCCAACGGCTGCGATCTTACGGATGATTCTTTGGCCAGTTTGACGGCCATTGTCGGAATGACGGAAACCTGTAGCAAGGATTTCTCCAGCCTCTTCTATTGGCATGATCCTTTCCCAATAAGGGCTTCTTAAACTTGTAACTTTAATATCCATAGCGGAGAGTATTTAGGTTAATAACTTTGTTTGCACTGCAAATATACGAATAATATTTGAATTGGCAATACAAAAAAGCAAATAATTTGCACTTTTTTTGCACTTTTTTTGAGTTTCCGGCATAAAAAAAGGTGACCTGATGGCCACCCTTTCAACAAACATTTACTACCTATTTAATTTGAATTGAGTTTCTGTTTAATATCGTGCCTGTTCTGGTCTATCTGGATCCAGGAATAACACTGGTTTTGTTCTAATTGTTGCATAACAAACAGCAAGGAATTTGTGAAGAACTCTTCCATGAAACCGTCATTATGCCCATAAATATATTGCTTCATTTTCACTTTGCCTGTCTTGAAATCAATATCAAGAATTTCACGATCATTGTCACTACAAAGATGGTTAATGCGGTAGCGATTACCAACCTTGATGCCGTATTTGGACGCTAATTGTTCGTAGATGTTGTTATTGCCTTCTTTCAATCCTTCGATGAAAGCATCCACGGCTTGAACATTTTCATATGTTGTCAAGTACCTGGCTGTCTGATAAAATGATTTAATATTGATGTCGCAATAATCGCCATTAGAGAAACGCAATGTCACCACATTACGCCATATAGGTTTTGTATCAACCTCAACAAATACTTTCGTATCTTGTGCTACATGCACATTAGCCCGAACATAGATTTCAAAGTTATTATTATTCATAGTCTATCAGTTTTTAAGGTTATTTTTGATCCATTGTTTGGCTTCACGATAGCCGGCTTCATTTTGTCCTTTACAAGTGTAAACTGTTTGGAATCCATTCACACATTGTTTCTGAACAGACCAATTACTATTCAGGTCGAAAAGGACGAAATAGATCTTCTGAAATACATTGCTATTCATAGGTAGTAGATTTATTTGTTTGTTTGCACAACAAAGATACGAAAAAGTTTTGAATTAGCAATACAAAAAAGCAAATAATTTACACTTTTTTGCACTTTTTTTTCGCCGGTTCTGTCATCAGGAAAATCCTTTTCCCTAATGTTCCATAAGGTAATCCTCCTGACGTTGGCGTTGTCCTTAGTGCGTCGTAAACGGTCTTGGTTTACCGTTTACTTCATGGCCGTGCCATCGTTTTTGTCGGTACGCAAAATCAATGACACAGCCATGACTGCGTTTCTCGGGGG
>JAEEGL014990899.1_pt1 | contig 15363 bp, 7 predicted proteins | sample 9134231 | NCBI WGS metagenome assembly JAEEGL01 (sample SAMN16246548, study PRJNA631951) | gut metagenome | biome: gut microbiome; feature: rumen; material: fiber-attached | host: Bos | place: Iran: Karaj | collected 2018-10 | reverse complement strand
CTTTCCGTCGCCCACACCGTTCATATAACCGTTTTCAACCGCGTATTTAATCGCTTCATAGCTCCACCGGGACGTCTTCACGTCTGTGAACTGAGTGTTCTCAGCTCCGGCGACCGCAGTGACCGCACCGGCAAGCATCAAAGCTGTCAGGATCAGAGAAATGATTTTTTTCATATCGTATTCCTCCAGAAAAATGAATTCACCCTAAATACTATCAAATCCGATATTGAAAGTCAAGAAAAAACGCCTGCGGCGCAGGCGTTTTTTCCTTTTCTCAATACCGTCCGATCTTCTCGAACTCCACGTCCGGGAATCCCTCGACGCCGTCACGGGCGCGATAATCTCCAAGAGTCGGATTGACGAACATGGGATTTTCCGCGAATGTGAACCCCCTGTTTCCGGAGCAGGTGACATACCGCTCTTCATATATACCTGTGGGGGAATCGGTGCCTCCATTGGAATTGATATAAACGTTGTCCTTTACCGTGTTGACCGGATTCATGACGAAATACGGGTCGTCCATATTTTCATAATCCAGGTGATAGTTCAGCACTTCGGGACACCACTGCTCTATCCCGGCTCTGAATTCGGGATAAGCCTCAATGTAACCGAATACCTTCGTCCACTTGTTCCTGGTCTTTCTGAACTCACCGCCGGATTTCTGGGCACCCTCCAGGCCGAGCCTGTCGATCTCGTACCGCTGGCCGACGCTGAACCCGACTTCGACGCCGCTTTCTCCGGTGGTGATTATTACGTTATCGTGCACGGTATTGTCGCGTCCGAGATGGATCATGACCGGCAGCGCCGCGTCGTAGAAAATATTTTCGCAGATCTCCACTCCGCAGGTGTCGTCGTCCACGTAGTATCCGTAGGTCCCCGTTCCGGCCTCGGACATATAGTCGAAGAAATTGTGTCTGACAGTTACGTGCCAGCCGTCGGTGGACCCGTTGGAGTACACCGCGCCGCCGTCCTCGGAGTTCTTCATGATCCCGGTGAACTCGTTATACTCGATATTGACGTCGTAGGAATGGCTGAAAGAGAACGCGCCTCGTGAGGTGTTGCAGAATCTGTTGTGGGTGACGGAGAGTCCGCAGCAGTGAGGCATATCCACTGCACATTCCACGTCGTATACAAGATTTGACGTGGAGACCTGGTTGTTGTCGAACACAACGTCGGTCCTCTTGAGGTATCTGTTTTGTTCTTTACACTGTCCGTTGACGTAGAGAGACGCGCCGTAGGCGCAGGAGAAATCGCACTCCCTGACGGTGAGACCCATGGAACGTTCGATCGTATTGTCGTCGAAATACACCCCAGCCGAGGAGGAGACTCCGCAGAACGTGCACAGTTCAAGCGTCACACCGTGGCAGAGCACACCGCGGATGAAGCTGCCGGAAGTGTTTTTGAAAGTGAGCCCGCGGAAGGTCACGTCGTTGACGCCTTCCATGTTCACCATGGTCCCGAGCACCGGTATGTGGTACGTTCCTTCCGGTGCGTATGCGTAAAGGGTCTTTGTAGCGGGATTTATCCAGTATTCGTGTTCATGGTCCAGTTCCCTCGGAATGTTGGTGAGGCAGAGCTGTAAACCCAACCCGTCGACTCCTGCCCAGTCGCGCATCACTCCGAACTCCGAGGTCTCCCAGTTGGCGATCTGCAGGACTTTCGTTTCATTGTCGAAACTTGCGACCTTGAAGGAATCCTTCCTGTACCCGCGGATAATGTAACCGTAGGTCTCCATGGTCGAGAACGACAGCTCGTCGTATGAAGCGAGTTTTCTCAGAAGAGACGGTTGGAATATCTTGAGAGACTGCTTGTCGTTGTAGTTCGCCGCAGTGAAGAGCTGATCAGAGCCGTCGGGATATTTATTGGGAAACCGCGCTTTGTCGCATAGACCTCCGTCGTAGAATATTATCACGCTGTCGGCGGCGATCCCGCCGTCGATGACGGACGATACGTCTGCCTTTTTTATTCTATCGGTATAGTTTACATTAAAGTAGGTTTTTTCTTCTTCATTGAGGTCTTCGAACGCATCCTCGGTCACGTCGAGCCCGTTGTTGAACGTAACGTCGCCGTCGCCGTATTTGCAGTAAACGATCCTCTGCTCCGGCGTGCCCGAATCAACGGATGTGAGAGAGACCGACAGCGGACCGTAGTCGCCCGTTTTGAATGCGACAACGATATCTCCCTCGGTTTTTTCCCCCTTTATTTCGCGGACGCGTTCGACCGCCCGGTCGAACGTCGCGACAGGCGCGTCGATGGTGCCGGTATTCGAGTCGCTGCCGTTGACCGCCACGTACACGTCGGCGTCCTCAACGAGAGGATATTCCTTTTCCGTATAGTGATTCATCACGACCGGGGTGTTGTATTGAAGCGGAAATTCAAGGTCCGCCTCGAGAAATCTCTTGAGTATCGTTGCGAACTGCTCCCGGGTCGCGTTCCCGCGCGGATCTAAAAGATCGTCTTTACCGGATCTGATGCCCGTGATGAGTCTCTTGCCGGTTGCCCATGTCAACGCGTCTTTTGCGTACGAATGAACCCTCGAGGCGTCCGGGAACTTATCCAGAGTTCCGGTGGGACGGAATTCCTTCCCGTCAAATTCCGCGTATCGGTTCAGCATGGTCGCAAGCATTTCGCGGGTGATTTTGCCGGAGGGGTCGAATTTTCCTTCCGAAACGCCGTTGACGATGCTGTTGTTTTTCGCCCAGATTACGGCGTTCGAGTAGTACCTGCCCGCTTTTACGTCGGTAAAAGCGTTCTCGAATTCCACCTCCGGGCTGCCGTACATGCGGTAGAGCACCGTCACGACCATTCCGCGGGTCATGGTGCCGGCGGGGTCGAACTTTCCGCCTCCCACGCCGTCCATAAGATTATTCTCGTATACGTATATGATAGAGTCATAACTCCAGCGTTTTTCCGAGACGTCGCCGAACGGCGAACCGTCCGCGGCAACAGCGGCGGTCGCAACCGAACCGACGAGCATCAAAGCTGTCAGGATCAGTGAAATGATCTTTTTCATATTCAACTATTCCTCCCGAAATATGAGTTCGTATAAATCTTATCAAACAGAAGCCGAAAAGTCAAGAAAAACGCCTCCGGCAGAATGCAGATCAAATAGAATCGTTCGTATCACCATTCGTGTCTCCTCACCGGGTCCTTTGAGCCCGCATGTCTCGCTTCAGCCCGGTCACGCCGCGGTTCTTCCCGAGTTTATTCAATTCTCCATTTTTCACTTTCCTTTTTCCATTTTCCATTAAGAAAATCCCGCGTTCCCGCGGGATTTTCGTTTTAGTATCTTCCGATTTTTTCAAATTCGATATCCGGGAAGTCGATTCCGTCTCTGATGCGGTAATCGCCGATGGTAGGATTCACGAAGCAGGGATTCTCATTCAGCGGGACCCCTAAGGAATCGCCGTAGACGACGTACTTGATGTAATAGTCCCTTGAATCCACATGCTGTTCCTCTCCGGTGGGATTGAAACAGACGTTGCCGTAGATATAGTTCACCGGATTCAGATAAAATTCCGGATCCTCCACCCGTGCCGGATCCATCGTGCAGTCGAGGAATCCGGGACACCATTTCTCAACCCCCGCGCGGTATTCGGGGTAGGTTTCTATGAGATCGAAGACTCCGGCCCACCATTGTCTGAAAAGAACGTAGGGCCACTGCTTCACCGCCTCCTCGTAACCCAGCTCGTCGATCATGCTCCTGGAGCCGTGGCTCAGCCATACCTCGCCGTGAGAATCCGTGTCGATAATCAGATTATCGCGGACAACGTTATCCCTGCCGTTGTGTATCATCACGGGAACCACCGCGTTGTAGAATATATTCTCGAAGACGTCGGCTCCGTCGGAATAGTCGTCGATGTAGTACCCGAAACATCCCATTCCATCCCGGTGCATGGGGCCGAAGTAGTTGTGGCAGACACGGATGGACCATCCGTCGACGGATCCCCAGTTATACACAGCCCCGCCGTCTTCGGAGTTCTCCATAACGCTGTCGAAGTTATTATATTCGATCAGAACGTCGTAGGAGTGGTCGAAAGAGACCGCGCCCCGGGACGTATGGACAAAGTCGTTGTGGGTTACCGTGAGCCCCGAACAGTACTCCAGATGAACGGAGTTAAGGAAGTCGAAGATCAGGTTCGAGGTAGTAACGAGGTTGTTGTCGAAAAGCACGTTCGCACGCTTCGTGTAACGGTATCGTCCCTCGCATCCTCCGAACACCGCGAAGGACTGACCGTAGGCGAGAGAAAATTGACTGTTCGTTACGGTAAGATCAAGAGGCCGGTCGAGGTCGCAGTCCTCAAAACGGACGCCCTCCTGAGCGGTTGTGCCGCTGAAGCCGCACAGATCAAGGGTCACACCGTGACATAGGTGACCTTTTATGAAGCTCCCCGCGGCGTTCCGGAAAGTGAGCCCCCGGAAGGTGACGCAGTTCGTCCCCTCCATTGCGATCATGTCGCCACCCGCCGGGATATGGTAGTTCCCTTCGGGAGCGTATACGTACAGAGTCGCCGTGTGGCGGTCGATCCAGTATTCACCTTTGGAATCCAGCTCCCGGGGAACGTTCTTCACACACATTTTGATGTCGTTCCAGCCGTCGCGCAGATGGCCTCCGTACTCGTTGGAATCGGTTACGCCTATGGTGATCACCTGAGTTTCCACGTCATAATCCGTCACGGTGCAGGAATCCTTGGCATATCCCCGGACTATGTAGCCGTAAAACTGCATATTCTCTAAGTCTGCGGAGGTATAGTCGGCAAAACGCTTTTTCAGCAGCGTATGAGTCAGGATCATATGATAAAGGTCGACGGTATCCGCTGCCTCCTCCAAAAGAGCGTCCGTTCCGTCCTCATACTTATTGGGGAAGCGGGCAGTGACGCAAATCCCGTCGTCCCTGAACAGCAGAAGCGTATCCCCGTCGAGACCGCCCTCGAAAAGATCGGAAACGTCGTACTTTTTGATCTTATCAGCGCTCCTTTCGGAAAAGAAAGACCGGTCCGCATCTTCTATATCAGAAAAATCATCGGTCGTCAGATCGACGCCGTTGTTGAATTCCACGTCCCCGTCGCCGTAGGCGCAGTAGATGATACGCTGATCCGGTGTCCCCGAATCCTCCGCGGTGAGGGCCACGGAAAGAGGGCCGTAGTCCCCCGCTTTGAACGCGACAACGATGTCGCCGGAGGTTTTCATCTGCTTTATCTCGCGGACTTTTTCAACCGCGCCAGCGAAAGTGGCGAGGGGATGGTCGAGGTCCCCCGCAGCGCTGTCGCTGCCGTCTACCGCCACGTACACGTCGGCATTATCAACGAGCGGATATTCCTTTTCGGCATACTGACTTTTCAAAACCGGTTCGTTATAGGCAAGTGTAAAAGTATCATCGAATCTCTTGAGAATCGTGGCGAACTGCTCTCTGGTAGCGTACCCGCGAGGGGAAAGTGTTCCGTCGTCCATGCCTTTTATGAGATTCGCCTCGTTCGCCCATGCGAGCGCGTCTTTCGCGTAGCTGTGTATCTTGTCTGCGTCGGGGTATGCGGAAAGGTCCGCCCTCTCCGGCACGGAGACGAGGCATCTCTCGGAGAATCGCGACAGCATTGTAGCAAGCTGTTCTCTCGTTATTTTCCCGTTCGGCTCGAAGGTTGTTTCCGTGACGCCGTTCACGACACCCTCGTCCTTCGCCCAGATCACGGCGTCAGAGTAGTATTTACCGGCTTTTACGTCGGTGAAATCATCTCTGAAAGTAACCGCAGGCGAACCCTCGCGGCGGTATAGCACCGTCACGACCATGCCGCGGGTCATGGATCCCGCGGGATCGAACTTCCCGTCGCCCACGCCGTTCATATACCCTTTTGCCACGGCGTATTTTACCGCTTCATAGCTCCAGCGGGTCGTTTTCACGTCAGTGAACGGCGATTCGCCCGCGGAAAAGACCGCCGCGGCCGTCCCGACCAGCATCAAAACTGTCAGAAGCAGCGAAAAAAACTTTTTCATATCAATTATTTCTCCCGGAAATCGAGTTCATCCTCAATGATATCAAAATGTATATACAATGTCAAGCAAAAAGGAACTTCCCGACTGCTGGTATTTTCCATTTTCCATTAAGAAAATCCCGCGTTCCCGCGGGATTTTCGTTTTAGTATCTTCCGATTTTTTCAAATTCGATATCCGGGAAGTCCACGTTCTCGCGAATACGGTAGTCGCCTGCCGTCGGATCGACGAACAGCGGATTTTCCCCGACAGTATAACCGACGTTGTTTTCGATGACCGAATACTTACTGATCAGTTCGTTGTATGACGCCGCCTCTCCCGCCTTGTTTATCTCCACGTTGCCGGTGATAACGAGGGAACTGTTCAGGCAGAACTCCGGCTCCCGCCATCTGGTGACGTCCAAAGTGATGTCGAAGAAGCCCGGCCACATTTCGGAGACGCGCTTTTTGAGCTCCGGACGTTCGTCATACTGGCTGAAGACCTCCTTCCACCTGGCGTATTCGTAATGCCCGGTGAGAACGGACGGATCGTCGGAGTCAGCCATCATTTCCTCAACCTTCCGGGTACTGTCCGTTTTGTAGACGCAGCCGATGGCGTGATCCGAATCCGGATTGACGTTCACGTTGTTGCAGAAGGTGTTGTACTTCGTGATGCCGTTGTTGAGAGAGGTGACGCTCATATTGTAGAACAGGTTGGAATACACCTCGGTCCCGGTGGAGTCGTCGAGATAGAGGGCGAAGCTGCCGTTGAACTTGCCGCCCGCGGACGTCTGGAACAGATTATGTCTCACCACGTTGCCGCAGCGGTCCCGGCTGGACCAGTTGTTGACGGCGCCGGTGTCGTCTCCGTTGCAGCACACCTCTTTGAAAAGATTGTACTCGGCGGTCATATTGACCGTTCCGCGGAAATCTATCCCTTCCCAGTAGCAGCGGATGAATTCGTTGTGGGTGATCGTCGGCTCGTAGCATCGGACCGCCAGAGCGCCCCGGTTGCCGACGGAAAGACACGCGTAGGTGAACAGGTTGTTGTCCACCAGTACGCCTCCGGAGCCCGAAAACAGGGCGTCGGTGTCGGTGACGCAGTCGTGCTCGCCGTTGATGTTGATCTCAAGTTCCATAGACGCGGCGTAGGAGAACTCGCAGTCGTTAACTTTGATATCGAAAGGTCTTCCCGGAGCGCAGTGTCTGAAAGACACTTCGCTGAACCCCGCGCAGCCTGAGAACTTGCATCCGGTGACGGTGATCCCGTGAGAGCGGCGGCCGACGATCATAGCGCCGAGTGAATTCTTGAAGCTCAGTCCGATGAACGAGATGCAGTCTGCGCCTTCCAGCGTGATCATATCGCCGCCGTCGGTGACGACGTAATCGCCCGACGGATCGTAAACGTAGAATACGCCCGTATCTTCATCGAGCCAGAACTCACCCTTCGCGTCAAGCTCCTCGGAGACGTTGACCACGGCGGCGCGGCTCCAGAAACGGCTGTCGAAGCCGTCCAACGCCTTATAACGGAGGTGTCCCATCCTCGCCTGATCCGTATAGGGAATACGGAACAGACCCGTCTCTCTGTCGTAGTCGGCGGTGGAGAGCAGGTCCTTGTACCACCCCGTGGTAAGGTATCCGTAAAGGAGAAGTCTGTCCCTGGTGCGATAGTTGTCGATCCTGTCCTTTAGGGTGGCGTTGTCGATGAGGATGTGATCTCCGTCCACCGTTTCTCCCGCGTTCCCGACAAGATTGTCCGTTCCGTCGACGTCGGTGTTGGGGTAGCGGGCGAGAGTCATCCCGCCGTTTTCATCCAGCACCAGGACCTTTCGGGGATCATAGGAGGTGAGTTTCCCCGAAAGGGGCACCTTTTTGATCCGGGGAGCGGATTCGGGCGAGAAGAGCTTTCTCTCGTCCCCGTCAAGCTCGGTGAAATCATCGGACGATATATCGACTCCGTTATTGAAGACCACGTCGCCGTCGCCGTATTTGCAGTAGATGATCCTCTGTTCGGGCGTGCCCGAGTCCTCCGCGGTGAGCAAGACGGAAAGCCGGCCGTACTCTCCCTCCCTGAAGGCGACGACGATATCGCCTTTCTTTGTCTTTTTCAACTCGCGGACGCGCTCCACGGCTTTGTCAAACGTAGCGAGGGGATGCGCGAGATCGCCGGACGCGCCGTCGTCGCCGTCCACGGCGACGTACAGATCGGCGCCTTCGACCTTCGGGTACGGTTTTTCCGTAAAGCGTGTTCTCAGAACGGGTTCGTTGTATGCAAGTTTCATTTTCTGTCCTTTCCTGAAACGACGTACCGGGCGGTCGGCAAAAGCCGACCGCCCGGCGGGTCGATGATCACTTATTTATCAGTTTCTCAACGGTCTTCAGCATATCGTTCACGATCATCTCGGAATTCGGTCTGTAGCCGTAGATGATCTTGCGGCGCATATAGTCCAGCGCGTAGGAGTTCTCGTCCGTCAGCACGGGAGCGGGTACGATCTTATATTCCATTGAATCGGGAATGATAAGCACTGCGGGACCCATCAGATCGCACATGACCTTGATCTTGGTCTGGTATTTCTCGCCGGTCGCCTCCTTCGAGGGGAGAATGGTGCGGAAGAACTCACCCGCGGGGCTGTCTCCCTTGATAGTGCCGAAGTCTCTGTAATACTGGCTGATGGAGCAGGATCCCTCGGGTTCCGTCGGCAGGAAGATCAGCGGGATATCGTTATTGAAGAGGTACTTCGCCGCGGCCACGTCGGCGCAGAGGTTCCACTCGTGGAAGCGTTTGTTCTCCGCCTCGCCGTCGTAGTAGACTCCCATGCCGCCTACCCAGACTACGACTATCTTGTCGATGATGGTGGGGTCCATCATGCAGGCGGAGACCACGTTGGTTGTGGGGCCTGTGACGACCACGTAAAGAGGCTCATCCTTCATCTCATGAGCGACCTTGATGATGTTTCTCGCCGCGGGGCTGTCGGAGGGAGCGTATCCGGGGTTATGGGAGATCTGGGACTCGGCTCCCTTGAAATACGGCACGTCCTCTCCGGTGATGCCGAGATAGCTGTAAACGCGCTCGATCTCGGCGTAGCTGCGGAGCATGACTTCCTTCGTGTCGGTCGCCACCGGCTCCTCGAAAAACGCCTCGGCGTTTACGGCGAGAAGGTCGATCTTGTCCGATCCGAGAAGGTACGCCATGGCGTACTGATCGTCGATCTCCGCGCTGAAATCACCGTCGTCGATGACTTTCTTGACTCTGTCGGATCTGATATCCTGAAGTACCTGTTCTACCGTCATTTTTTTTATTCCTTTCTCATTTGGATTATTTCCGATATCATTTTAACATGTGAGAGCCGCTTTTTCAACCACTATTTTTCGAAGTATGATTGAACTCTACGCAGCGATATGATAAAATGTAGCCGGAATACAAATAGATCGGAGATCTGTCTGATGGATATTAAAAAATGGATTGCGCAGTTTGTCGATCCCGACGTAAAACATAGACCGCACCCCTTCTGGTCCTGGAACGACCGGCTCGACCCGGATGAACTCCGTCGGCAGGTGAGGGATATGAAGGAGACCGGTCACGGCGGTTTTTTCATGCACGCCAGAGACGGATTGCTTACTCCGTATCTCGGCGAGGAGTGGTTCAACTGTATCCGCGAGTCCGCCGACGAAGCGGAAAAATGCGGACTCCGGGCGTGGTGTTACGACGAGGACGGCTGGCCCAGCGGCTCCGCCGGCCGGAAGATTCCACGTGAGTACGAGGAATACCAGGTAAGCTGGGTGCGGCTGGTGGACGAGGAGGAAGATCCGGATAAAGCGAGATCAGGCAACTTCATCGGCAGGTACGCCGTCGGCCGCGACGGGACGTACCGCAAGCTCAGGGACGGGGACGGTCCTGCCCGGGACGCCGGCGAGCGGGAGTATTGGGCCGTCAGCTTCGGCGACGAAAGTTACTCGGACATCCTGAATCCCGAGGCGGTGCGTAAATTCCTCGATCTTACTCACGAGAAGTACCTTTCCGAGACCGGGACCATGCTGGCGGACGGCGCTCTATCGGGCTTTTTCACCGACGAGCCTCAGTACTCCCTATGCAAAACGCCCTGGTCTCCGGTATTCGAGGATGAATTTAAAGAACAGAACGGGTACCGCATCTCGGATCACGTTCCCGCGCTATTTTTCGATTCGCCGGGATGCGAGAGCGTGCGGCATGACTTCTGGTCCATGGTGAACAGACTTTACACCGAGTCCTTCGGCAAACAGATATACGACTGGTGTTCCGATCATCTGTGCCGTCTTACCGGACACGGCATGATGGAGGACAATATGCTCTGCCAGATGCACTGCACGGCGGGGGTAATGCCTCTGTACGAATATATGCACGTTCCTGGGATCGACTGGCTTGGGCGCGATCCCCAGCACGAGGGGATCACCGGAAGAAACTGTCTGCCGGTGACTCCGCTCCAACTGGGCTCGGTGGCCGCGCAGCTCGGAAAGGAGAGCGCCCTGACGGAGACCTTTGCTCTCAGCGGATGGGACGTGACCTTCTCAGATCTCAAGTGGCTCGTTGACTGGCAGTTCATGTACGGAGTCACCCTTCTGTGCCAGCACCTTGAGGGATACACGATCCGGGGCCGCAGGAAGAACGATTACCCGCCGTGTATGTTCTATCAGTCGCCCTGGTGGCGCGACTACAAGATATTCAACGACACCGTCTCCCGCACCGGCGCGATACTCGGCTCGGGCGTATGGGACCCTGAGGTTCTGGTGATCCATCCCATGCACTCTCTATGGATCAGATTCAACGGAACGGATATAAACAGCGAGCAGGCATACGACGACGAGTTCAATCTGGCTGTCCTCGCTCTCGCGGATATGCACGTGGACTTTCATTTCGGGGACGAGACGGTGATGCGCCGTCACGGAACTGTTAAAGACGGCACCCTCTTCGTGGGGACGGCCGGATACCGCACGGTGATCCTGCCGAATCTCACTGGCCTTGACAGATCGACCTTCGAGCTTCTCACCGTGTTCGTTGAAAGCGGAGGCCGGCTCATCGTCACGGGACGCGTGCCCGGGTTTATCGACGGCAGACCGGCGAAGGAAGAGCTTGCGCCTCTCCTCGACGCAGCGGAGAGGATCGATCTCGGATCGGAGAGCTCCTGCACGTATTTTGAGGAAAAAGGACTGATCCGCGCTCATCTCGAAGGCGGAGACGAAAAATACGTACACCTGACCTCCCGGTACTACCCGGACGAGGACAGACGGATCTATTTCCTGCTCAACACGGAGCGGGACCGTTCCTTTGAGATAGAGTTTACCGCGGACGGCGAATATATGTCGGAGATCAGGCCGGACGGCCCGTCGGTCGTCTCCGTCCCGCATAAGCGTGCGGACGGCCGGGTGACGGCGCGCCTGCGGTTTGAGCCCCAGCAGTCGAGGATGATCGCCGTGGAATACGCCCCCGCGGACCGTAAGGAAGAAACGGACTGCCGTCCCGTGACCGACGTCACATTCGGGGACGTGTGGGACATCTCCCCCGACAGCGACCCCAACTGCATGTTGCTCGAATACTGTACCGTCGCAACTCCGGACGGCGACGAAACGGAGCTGATCCATATTTACAACGCCGGGCAGAAGATCTTTTCTCTCGCCGACCCCTCGACGGCGGAAGCGAGGTTCAGCTTCACCGTATCGGACAGCGCCGATCTCGAAAAAATGAACGATCTGCGGATCGTGACGGAACAGCGTCCGTCCGCCCGAGTCCTGCTCAACGGACAGATCCTCAGCCCCGCGGAAGGCGAATGGTGGCTCGACCGCTCGTTTACCGTATATCATGCGGGAGATCTCGTCCGTCACGGCGAAAACGTCATTTCCGTGAGCGGTCTCGTATCGTCTGAAGACGATGAACTCGGTCTCGTCTATCTCACGGGCAACTTCGGCGTGTTCAGCGACGGAGAATTCACGGAGCATCCGAAGGACGGGCTCACAACCGACGGCCGCTTCTTCCTCGGGAACAGAAAGACTTCCGTCCGGGGGGATGATTTAGTCACAGAGGGGTATCCCTTCTTCCGCGGATACGTTACTCTGGAGCAAAACGTGATCCTCAAAGCAGACGGGACGCGTTACCGCGTGAAACTCCCGAAGCCGAAAGCTGCGCTGTGCCGGGTGAAAGTCAACGGCGAGGTCGCCGCGACGCTGCCCTGGGCAGACTTCGAATGCGAGATCACAGATCTCGTCCGGGAAGGAGAAAACAGGATCGGGATCGAGCTCTGCGTCGGCAACCGGAACCTGCTGGGGCCGCACCACATTGAAAAGGTCGTTCCCTTCTCCGTGGGGCCCGGAGACTTCTATCCGTACGACTCGGATTCGTGGAAAACAAGATACGCCTTCGTCAAGGCGGGGATTTGAGAAAACGAACTCAAAACCGCTTTTTTCGGACAGGAACTTGATTTTCTAAACTTTTTGGTGTATATTATACTATCGGTATAAGATGAGGCCGCATTGCGTCCAGTGACCGGCGCGCAGATCGGACTTCACGTCAACAGGATGAGTTTGTTATCATGAAAATCACTGAATTGTCAAAAAAAGTAAAACAAAACAAAGTCCTCAGGACCGCTCTCAAAGTTCTGGGTATTTCCTTCGTGGCGATCGTAACGGAAGTCCTCTTTATTGTCGGGGTGTTTCAGAACGGCGTTCATCAGGGAGAATGGGCATACGTCATTCTGATCCATTTGATCGCTTTGTCGGCGGTCGCCCTTGGACTGTACAGACTGGTTTTCAAGAAAAAAGTCCACCTGGTCCTCAGGTGGATCGCCGCGGTCCTCACCCCCGCCGCTGTGTTTTTACTCGTCGAATCCGTAACTCACAATCCGTTTCGAATCTCCGGGAAGATCATCTTTCTCAATCTGCTGGTCATCTACCTTACGTCGGTATTTCTTTCCGTTCTCACAAGACGTACCGCAGTCGGAAACACGGTGGTGACGGTCCTGGTGATAACCTTCGGGATGATCAGTTTCTATACGAAGATGTTCCGGGGATCTCCCCTGCTTCCCTGGGATCTCGCGTCCGCGGGGACCGCCGCCGGCGTTATCAGCCATTACCCGATCATTTTCGAGATGAAGGTCGTTTTCACCATAGCGCTGGCTCTACTCATAGTTGAGATCGCCCTGTGCTGCAACATCAAACTGAATCTCGGAAAATGGTTTGTACGTCTTATAGCAACCGTGCTCTCTCTTGCCGCCGCTTCGGGATCCGTCCTGTATCTTCAGACTGACCACGCCGTCAACAACTTCGATCTGTACCCCTACCTTTTTACTCCCGATATTCTTTACGATAAAAACGGATTCGTCGTGTCTTTCCTGATGAATCTGAGATATACCACTGTCGAGAAGCCGTCCGGTTACAGCGAGGAAAATGTGATTTCCATCGCGTCTAAATACAAATCGGACAAGGCTACGCCGGAGGAAACGGAGCTTCCGAACGTGATCGTTATCATGAACGAAACGCTGTCCGACATGACCGACGTGTGTGATTACGAGGTGACCGAGCCGTACTTCCCCTTCATTTCATCTCTCGAAGAAAACACGATGAAGGGCAAACTTCACGTATCCGTTGTAGGAGGCAACACCCCGAATTCGGAATTTGAGTTCCTTACGGGTCTCTCCATGGCGTTTCTTCCTCAGGGGAGTATCCCGTACCAGCAGTTCGTAAAGACGGAGACCCCGTCCCTTGCGTGGCAGTTTGACAAGCTGGGATACAGGACCGTCGCTATGCACCCCTATTATAAAAAGGGGTGGAAAAGGAACGAAGTATACCCGCGTCTCGGGTTTGACGAGTCCTATTTCATTGATGATTTCATCGATCCGAAAATGATCAGAGGTTATATTTCCGACGAAAGCGTGGTCGACAAGATAATCGACATCTATGAAAATACGGACGAACCGCTGTTTTCATTCTCCGTGACGATGCAGAACCACGGCGGTTATTGGGACGAATACGAAAACTTCACCCCGGAGATCGGCGTGATGGGCCTTGAAGATGATTTTGTGGTTTCCACGTATATGTCGCTTATGCGCGAGTCCGATAAGGCGTTCGAAAAACTGATCAAATACTTCTCAAAAGTCGAAGAGCGGACGGTCATCGTCATGTTCGGAGATCATCAGCCCGGAGACGCGGTGGCGGAGCCCCTGCTCCAGATGACCGGAGTTGAGCTTACCACGTACAATATGAAATCGATGGAGAAAAGATATCTGACTCCGTACATAATCTGGACGAATTTTGACGCGGAATACCCTGATCCCGAAGATATGAGCGCAAACTATCTTGCCGCGGTCATGACGAAGATCGCCGGTGTGCCTCAGACGGCATCTCAGAAGTACCTGCTCGATCTGATGGAGAAGTACCCGACTATAAACGCCAAATGTTTCACGGACAGAGCAAGCGGTAAAGTATTTCCCGTGACCGACTATAAGAAGTTCTCCGATCTTCTCGAATACTCGACGCTGCAGTACAGTCTGCTGTTCGACAGGAAAAACTGTCCGTACGAGTTCTGGTCTCTGGAAGAATAGGATCCAAAAAGCAAAAACGGGACGGAATGATCCTCATTCCGTCCCGTTTTGTTATGTATTATTTTATCGCGTCTGCCATTGTGTAAAGACCCGGCGCCGCCTCCGAGACGAACTCGGCGGCTTTCAGCGCCCCGGAAGCGAACAGATCGCGGCTTCCGGCACTGTGGGACAGTGTTATGACCTCGTCCCGGCCGGCGAAGATCACGCTGTGTTCCCCGACTATCGTCCCACCGCGGATGCTGTGAATTCCGATCTCGTTTTCTTCCCGCTCCCGGCGGACGTCGTGTCTGTCGTAGACGTACTCCGCATCCTCACGCACGCTGCTCACGGCGTCGGCGAGCATCAGGGCGGTGCCGCTCGGCGCGTCCAGCTTCTTTGAGTGGTGCGCCTCCACGATCTCAACGTCGAATCCCTCGCCGAGCGATTGAGCCGCCTTTTTTACCAGTTCGATCAGCAGATTGATACCTATGGACATATTCCTCGATTTGAGGATCGGTATCTTCTTCGAATATGCGACGATCATCTCCGTCTCGGGGTCAGTGTGTCCCGTGGTGCAGATCACCGTCGGAAGACCGCGCTCCGCGGCGAAGGCAAGCAGATCAGGAGTGAGCGAGTGGTGTGACGCGTCGATCAGCACGTCGCATGTCTCCGTGACTCCGGCGAACGAATCGTAAACCGGATACGGCGCGGCGCCGTCCGGACACTTCGAGTCCACTCCGCAGACGACCTCGAATCCCCGACGGTCCGCCGCAAGGCGAGCCACGGCGGAGCCGAGTCGTCCGCTGTATCCGGAGATCATTATTTTCAGTATCCTCATTTTTCTACTTCCTTTT
>JAEEGL013848734.1_pt1 | contig 15363 bp, 13 predicted proteins | sample 9134231 | NCBI WGS metagenome assembly JAEEGL01 (sample SAMN16246548, study PRJNA631951) | gut metagenome | biome: gut microbiome; feature: rumen; material: fiber-attached | host: Bos | place: Iran: Karaj | collected 2018-10 | reverse complement strand
TTTTCGCTAAACCTCCACACCTCGCTTATGCGCCATCCGTCCCGCCTCCCACGCCCTACGGTTGTAGAGGCGCTTCGCATGAATAATCCAAGATGTAGCAAGGGCGCCCTCGCCCTTGCCCCTCGCCACGACTTCACTTGGATAGGCAACCCCTGTTTCTGCTAGGCCGGTGTCCTGAAAGCCTAGAAATGGATTTCAATTGGAATTCATTATGGTGCGCAAGGGAAACGAATCATGCTGAGGAAGCGCGGAAGAGGGCTGCGCGTCGAGCGAAGCGACACGGCGAGGCGCGGTTCGGCGATTGGGCGGCGCGGCACGGCGCAGGACGAGGAGGCTGTATCCGGCCGACGAAGTACTGCACCGCGCAGCGCCGTGCAGGCGCCGGGAGCGCCGAGACGGGGAGCGGTAGCGAGACCGAGCACTCGCGCCGCGCGACGAACTCCTACAGGGATGCCAAACGCGCTCGCGTAAACGGCCGGCAGCCGGGCGGACCGTTGCCTATTTGAGGCGAGATGCGCAGGACTCGCCCCCGAAGGCGTATATGTATACGTCGAGCGGGGCGACGGACGCGCATCTCGCCCAAAGAGGCGCGGGAGCACGGTTGCCGTTTACGCGAGCGCACGTTGGAAAGGCAGGGAGGGAGGAGATAGAGCTTTCAACTGCTTTTTTTAGGTTTAGTTGAAGTTCGAGTTGGAGTTCGAGAGTGGAATTGAAAAATTCCATTTTCGCCAAGCACCAGCACTAACGACTAACCGCCGTGGCGGAATTTCCTGAAATATGATATAATATCCTGTCAATTTGGTTCACAAGGGAGTTTGAGATGGCAGAAAACGAGGCGCTCGACGGCAGGTTCGAGGAATGTGCTGAAAAAGGTGATATAGACGGGGCATTGGCCCTCCTGCGCGGCAATCCCGAGTATTTCGAGAAGAAGCTCGCGGCGAAGGACATAGGCGAGGCCCTGAAGAAGGCGACGTCGGACAGGCTCGTCCTGTCGTACATTGACTTTGCGGCGTTCGGGGCGCGACCGCTCCCCAAGTCGCTCGATACGCTTGGAGTCCTCATGCGGATCGTTCCCGGCAGGCTGGTCCTTGCGAAGGTGTGGGGGCTTGGCGAGGTCAAGAGGATCGACCACTTCCACAACCGCATAACGGTCGACTTCAAGACGAAGCGCGGCCACCAGTACGCATACGAAGTCGCGGTTGATTCGCTTTCGTTCCCCGGCGACGACCACATACTTGTCGTCCAGCGCACCGACCCCGCCCGCGTCGAGGCGATGCTCAAGGACCACCCCGGCGAGTTCGTCAAGGCGGTCCTAGCGAGCTACGGCGAGATGCCGCTCGTGAAGCTCGAGAAGATAGCCGTCGAGAACGGCTTCGTCAAGCAGACGGCGTGGAGGTCGTTCTGGGAAAGAGCGCGCGCGGAGCTCAAGCAGAACAAGTGGGCCGACATCCCCGAGAAGAAGATGGACCACATCGTCCTCAGGAAGTCCGCAGAGGAATACGGCGACGGCTGGCTTACCGCCTTCTCGCACGAGACCGAGCCCGCCCGCATTCTCGCGGGGGCGCGCGAATTCGCGGCGGCCGGCAAGTTCAAGTCCGCCGGGGAGGACGTGCGCGAGAAGATCGCCGGCAGGCTCGTGTTTGCGATAACCGCCGCCCGCAAGACCGACGACGCGCTCTACGCAAGGCTCGCGAACCTCATCGTGGAACTTGGCCTTTCGCGCCCGCCGGCCGAGGAGATGCTCGAGTACCTCTGGGCCCGCCACCGCTACATCAAGGCGGCGGCCGCGCTCCCGGCGCGCGAAGTCGGCGCGCTCGTCAGGTTCCTTGCGCGAGACGAGGCCTCCCGCGAGAAGCTCTATGCGGCGCTGCCGGAGTTCTGCTTTGCCGCAGTCTCCGAGATAGTCTCCCAGTTCTCCGCCGAGGCGAAGTGCCGCGAGGCCGTCGCCGCGCTCATGAAGACGCCGAAGGCCCCGGCGACGCTCGTGACGCTTCTCGTGGGCAAGTACGAGCAGTTCCGCGACTGGAAGGAGCTGCCGCCGCTCGTCGTGCTGCTTACCCATGCGATCGTGCTCGGCGAGGGGCGTCAGGGCGGCGAGACCCTGAGGATGCAGAACATGGTGCGCCGCCTCTTCGCCGACGTCAAATGGCTCGGGAAGATGTTCGACTTCCTTTCCGCCAACGAGAAGGCGATGATATTCGAGCGCTTCCAGGCGTCCATCGCGTGGGATCCCTCCACCCACCATGCAATCGTCGTCCGCATGACGAAGCTCGTGCCGGAGCTTGAGGCCCATCTCGTAAAGGCCGAGCGCAAGCGCGATGTGGCGCGCACGACGAGCTTCAGGTCGTATGCCATGAAGAAGGCCGAGTACCTCAAGCTCATCAACAAGGACATGCCGGAGAACGTCAGGCGCATCGAGTTCGCCAAGGGCTTCGGCGACCTTTCGGAGAACGCCGAGTACCAGTACGCGAAGGACGAGCAGCGCCAGCTCATGCAGAAGCAGGCGGTGATGCAGGCGGACCTCGAGGCGGTAAAGCCGAGCGAGTTCGCCGACGCGCCGCTCGACGAGGTCGGCCCCGGCGTGATGGTCGTCGTGTCGACCGCCGCCGGCGAGAAGACGTTCACGATCCTCGGCGAGTGGGACAACGACCCCGAGCGCGGCATCCTTAGCTCCAAGACGAAGGTCGCCGGCAACATGCTTGGCAAGAAGGTGTCCGAGTCCTTTATGCTCCCCGCGGCGGACGGCAGCGAGTCCGAGGCGACGATAGTCGGCATCAAGCCGCTTTCCGCCGAGATCCGCGAATGGATGAAGACGCCCGAGGGAATGAACATCTGACGACAGGGAGGAGTTGAGCCATGGCGACAAAGAAGGGCAAGGCGCCGGCGAAGTCGGCGAAGAAGGCGGTGAAGAAGGCGGTGAAGAAAGCGCCCTCCAAGACCGCGAAGAAAGCCACGAAGAAGGCGTTCCAGAGCGTGTTTTCAAAGCAGTCCGGCGAGAAGGGCTATCCGCCCAAGCGCCGCACGCCGATTCGCAACCCGGGCAAGCGCAAGCCCCTTTCGGAGCGCAACCCGAACCGCGTCGCCCCGCGCATCGTGCACAAGCAGGAGCCATCGCCGGACTTCGTGGAGGTGGTGCCCGAGATAAAGAGCGAAAAGGCCCTTGCCTTCGCCCAGGAGATCGCAAGGCGGATGAAGCTTTCCGCGCGCAAGGAGGACGAGGCAAGGGACGCGGTGGAGGAGATACGCCTTTCGCGCCGCCCGACGACGCGCAAGCAGGGCAAGGCGACGGACAAGTTCCCCGCGGCCGACCTGAAGGACTTCCGTCGTCGCCTTCTCGAGGCGCGCGCGAGCGCCCAAAACGGCGTGGACGTGATGAAGGCCACGGGCTTCAACGAGTCCGACGACTACGAGGCCGACGGCGGCGACGGCACCAACCAGACGCTCAGGCTGCAGGCGCTCGGGCAGATGGGCAACATCAACAGGACCATCCAGAAGATCGACGAGGCGCTGCACCGCATAGACGACGGCACCTACGGCGTATGCGCGATGTGTGGCCATCTCATCCGCAAGCCGCGCCTCCTGAACCAGCCCTTCGTCCTGACGTGCATGGAGTGCCAGAACGAGGTCGAGCGCCAGGAGCGCGGCCGCAGGCAGCAGCAGTCGTCCAGCTCCGACATGGAAGTGGAAGAGGACGAAACGTGAGATGCGGCGCGCGTTCTGCGTAATTGCCGCGGTCTTCAACCTGATTCTTGCGGACGCGGTGGCGAAGGAGCTTGCGGCGGGCTATCTGCGCGGCTCGCCCCCCGTGCCCGTGATAGAGGGCTTCCTCGACCTTGCCTACGTGGAGAACCGGGGCTGCGCGTGGGGGATGTTCCAGGACCAGGTCTGGCCGCTCGCGCTGTTCGGGCTTTTTGCGCTTGCGTTCCTCGTCTGGAAGCGGAGGACGTTCTTCCCTGCGTATCCGAAGTCAAGGGCGAAAAACGCGCTTTCTGCAGCGTCGGAAGTGCTCCTCTACGCCGGCATAGTCGGCAACATGATAGACCGCATGGTGCGCGGCTACGTGATCGACTTTATCGACTTCCACTGGCGCGACGCATGGCACTTCCCCTGCTTCAACGTGGCTGATTCGTGCATAACCGTGGCGGCGTTCCTGCTCGTGGCGCTGTCGTTTTGCGCCGCGGAGAAGGAGGGCGCATGAGTCGCTCGATTGCCCTTGTCTCGCTTGGCTGCGCGAAGAACGCAGCCGACCTCGAGGTCATGGCAGGCAATCTCGTGAAGGAAGGCTATTCCCTTTCCCCGAACCCTGACCGCGCCGACGTGGTCATAGTGAACACCTGCGCCTTCCTGAAGGCGGCACGCGACGAGGCCGAGGGCGAGATACGCCGCGCCCTCGAGATGAAGAAGGTCGGGCGCTACTCGAAGGTCGTGGTCGCGGGCTGCTATCCGCAGCGCTACCCCGACGCGGCGCGGCGGTTTCCGGGCGTCGACGAATGGCTTGGCGTCCCCGGCAAGTGGGTAGAGCCGCAAATGCCGGCCCTGCGCTTCACCGGCAAGGCGTACGCGTACCTGAAGATAGCCGAGGGCTGTTCCCATAGATGCGCCTACTGCGCGATTCCGTCCATCCGCGGGCCGTACCGCTCGCGCCCGATCGCGAGCATCCTACGCGAGGCGCGCGCTCTCGTCGAGACCGGCTGCCGCGAGCTGAACATAGTCGCGCAGGACCCGATGCCGTGGCGCGACGGCAGGAAGACCCTTGTCGACCTGTTGCGCGCGCTCGATGCCATCAAGGGCGATTTCTGGATTCGCGTGCTCTACTCCTATCCTTCAGAGATTTCCGACGAGTACGTCAATTGGCTCGTCTCGTCGCCGCATGCCGTTCGCTATGCGGACGTCCCAATCCAGCATACCGTGCCAGAGGTGCTGAAGCGCATGAACAGGGGCGCGGCGATTCCCGCCACTCTTTCCATTGCCGAGAGGCTGCGCGGGGCCGTTGAGGGGATTGCCCTAAGGTCGACCGTGCTTGTCGGCTTTCCCGGCGAGACGAAGTCGAGGTTCGAGCGGCTGCTTGCAGACTTGAAGCGCATGCGCTTTGACCATCTCGGGGCGTTTTCGTATTCGCCCGAGAAGGGGACGGCCGGATATTCGATGCCGGGCCGCCCGTCAAGGCGCGTCGCGGAATGGCGCATGGAGCGCGTGATGGCGCAGCAGAGGGCCGTTTGGGGCGGAATCGCAAAGTCGATGGTCGGCCGCACGTACAGGGCGCTTGTCGTGGCGCCCGGAGTCGCGAGGCTTGAAAGCCAGGCGCCCGACGTCGACGGCGTAGTGCGCGTAGACCGCGGCGAAACAGGGGAGTTCGCGAAGGTACGGCTTGTGCGACGCGCTGGCTTCGACTTCGCGGGGGAGGTGGTGGAATGAGAACGATGGAGACGCCAGAGGCGGAAATTGCCGCCGTGTTTGCCGCGCTTCCCGCCCGCGAAGTCGACAATCTCGAGGCGCTTTCAAGGCTCTGCCCCGACAAGGCGGAGGCGATAGTCAAGACCACGGGCATAGCCCGCCGCAGAATCGCCGCGGAGGGCGTGACGCCCGTCGATCTCTGCGTTGCCGCCGCGCGCCGCGCCATGGAGGCATGCGGCTTGGGCAAGGGCGACGTTGCGGCGGTTGTCTTCGTGTCGTTTACGAATCCTGCGAGAATGCCGTGCGGTGCCGCCCAGGCGCAAGCCGCCCTCGGCCTTGACAGTTCCGTCGCGGCCTTCGACATCTCGCTTGCGTGTTCTGGATACGTGTACGCGCTTTCCGCCGCCGCGATGTTCGCGCAGAAGACGGGCGGCGCAGTTCTCCTTCTCGACGGCGACGTGCAGAGCGCGTTTGTCGACAATGCCGATGTCGCGACTACTGCAGTCCTCGCCGACGCCGGGTCCGCCACGATCGTTAGGCCCGCTGTTGGCGCGCAGCCCTGGAAGTTCGCCTTTGCCACATACGGCGAGAAGGGCTCGGCTTTGCAGCTTGGACAGGGGGGCAAGGTCAAGATGGACGGCTTCGGGGTGTTCAGGTTTGCGGCGGAGGAAGTGACTGCGCTCATGCGCGGGTTCCTCGCAGAGGCTGCAGGCGAGTCGTTCGACGCGTTCGTCCCCCACCAGCCCAACGCGTACATGGTGCGCGAGCTTGCGCGCTCCGTCGGGTTTGACCAGGAGAGGACATGGCTTTCGTGCGACAGAGTGGGGAACGTGTCGTCTGCCTCGATTCCCGTCGCGATTGCGCTCAACGCCCCTTCGTGCCTCGGAGGGGGAGCCGGCCGCCTTGCGCTGTGCGGTTTCGGCGGCGGGCTTTCTGCCGCTGTCGCTGCGGTTTCGACCTGCGGGGACTGCGCCTTCGGGACGGTGGAACATGGAAAGTGAATTCTATTCGTTCGTAGCCGCCGTTTTTGCGGTCCCGGCGGACTCGCTCTCCGCCGCGACGGCGTACGGGGAGCTCCCGCAGTGGGACAGCGTCATGCACCTTCGGCTTGTCCTCGAGACGGAGGCGAGGTATTCCGTCAAGTTCGGCATGGAGGAGATCCCGCGCATAAAGACGCTCGGCGGCCTTTTCAGGCTCGTCCGGTTCAAGGCATTCCTCCGCTCGATGGCCGAGTGTCTGGAGATTGACGAAGCCGACGCGGGCACGGTGTTCCGCGAGGCGCAGGGATGGTGCTCGCTAATGGCCTTTTCAATGCTTCTCGCCCTTGAAAGGAAGTTCGGCGCGGAGATCTCGATGTCGGCTTTTTCCGAATGCAGCACCCTCGGGGAAGTCGCCGCGCGCGCAGGCATTGCGGCGGATTGCGGAGGCGCCGGGTGAGGGTCGACGAAATCGCGAAGGCGCTCCTAGCGGAGTCCTCGTCGTGCGGCGTGGCGCCGTCGCTTTCGCACCTCGCCGTCGTCGTGCCGACTGCGCAATCCGGACGCCGCCTGCGGCTCGCGCTTGCGAGGGAAATGGGCGCGGTTCTCCCGCCCGTCGTGCTGACCCCGCCCCTTCTCGTGGAATCGCAGGACGGCGGCATTGCCACGAGGGGAGACGAGATTGCCGCTTTCTGCGCCGCCCTTGGGCAGGGCGCCGAGGTCGCCGCGCAGCTCTCGTCCGTCCGCGCCATAACGGGTGCCGCCGCGCTTTCCTTTGCCGACGTCGCCGCCAGCGCCGAATTCGAGAAGGAGAGGTGGCTCGACCTTGCAGCCGCGGAGGGCAGGTATCTCGCCGCGCTTGCCGCGCGCGGGCTCAAGGACCGCATAGAGGCGATGAAGGAGCAGATCAGGAACCCTGCAATTGCAGCCGACCTGAGGCGCAGGGGCGTGAAGAAGCTTGTCGTCGCGGACGTAATGGACATGCTGCCCGCCGCGGGGCTTGTCGTCTCGTCGCTTGAGCGCGAGGGCTTCGAGGTTGTGCGGATCGAACGCCCCGCGATGGCCTTTCCGCCGGCGCGTACGGTCGCCTTCACCCCGTGCGCCACCGAGGAGGACGAGGCCGGGAGGATTGCGGAATACTTCGCCTCGGTCCCGGCTAAGGAGGCGCTGCCCGCGCTTTGCGTGGCGGACAAGTCGATGTTCCCGAAGCTGCAGAGCGCGTTCGAGTCCCGCGGGCTGCGCCTCCGCGACCCCTCCGGCGCGCGGCTTTCGACGTCTTCGCTCGGCAGGCTCCTTTCGCAGATAGTCGACCTCAGGCGCTCGCGCTCGTATGCCGTGTTCTCGGCCTTCATCCGCGGGGCAGATGTGCGCAGGTGGCTTTGCGGGGAGCTCGCCATACCGGAAGACGGCATGGAGGAGATTCTCGTCGACCTCGACAACCGCCAGGCGCAGATGCTCCCGGAGAAAATGGACGACATCCGCCTTCACGCGAAGGGCGGTCTCCGCGGAATGCTGGAATTCGTCGACGCGCAGCTGCGCAAGAAAAGCGTGCGCCAGATGCTGCAGTCGATATTCAAGTACCGCACGCTGGACGGCTCCGACGAGTCGAGCAGGGAGTTCGCGGCCGCAGCCGAGGCGGCGGTGGAAATCCTCGACGAGTGCGAGGGGCTTGAGCGCGACGGGGCGGACGCGGCGCTTGTTGACGAAATCGCGGCGATCCGCATTTCCGAGGCGGTGTATTCCCTCGAGCCAGACGAAGGCGAGGCCGTTACGTGCGATGGGTGGCTTGAGCTGCCGTATCTCGACGCCGACGAGATTGTGATCGCCGGCTTCCAGGAAGGGTGCGTGCCGGAGGCGGTGGTGGGGCATCCGTTCCTCCCTGACTCCCTCAGGGGCTCACTTGGGCTCGGCAGCAACGAGTCTCGCAGGGAGAGGGACATCCAGCTGCTGAGGCATGCCGTCGCCGACCGCCCAGATTCGTGCGTTCGCGTCTTCTTCCACGGAGTGGATTCGCAGGGCGGGTTCCTGAAACCATCGCAGCTTGCGTTCGACACCGGCGACGACGACGAGTTCCTGGGCAGGGTCGAGAGGTTCTACGGCTTGAGGTGCGGCACGCCGGCCGTTCCGCCGTCGTCGCTGCCCGACTCCTGGAAACTCGCCCTTCCGCTGCCGCCGGAGCGCACCAACCTCGCCAAGAGCTCCCCCACGCGGCTCGACAGCTACAAGAGGTGCCCCTTTACCTACTATCTGCGCGAAAACCACGTGCTTGGCAGCAGGCAGATCGACTTCAGGGCGCAGGAGCTCGCGGCGGACGAATTCGGCAACATCGTGCATTCCGCGCTTGAAGAGTGGGGAAATTCGGAACTCCGCGACAGCGGGGATGCCGGCGAGATCGCCGCATTTCTGGAAGGGAAGGTGGACGAGATACTCGCGGTGCGCTTCGGCGCGGAGATCCCGGCGATAGTGGCCCTGCAGGGCGAGTCGATCAAGCGGCGCCTCGGGTATTTTTCGCGAGTGCAGGCCGGCCACCGCGCCGAGGGATGGTCGGTCAAGGCGACGGAGCGCAAGCTGCAGATGACGATCGGGCATACTCTTTTCAAGGGCAAGTGCGACAGGATCGACTACAACGGGACGACGGACCGGTGGTGCGTCATCGACTACAAGACCTGGGACGAGCTTGACAGGAAGGCGGGCGAGGAGGCGAGGGGCAGCCTCCAGCTCAAGATGTACTGCGCCATGCTCGATATCCTCGACGAGGGCGATTTTGCCGCCGCGAAGCTCGGCAACATCGAGGCGAGGTATCTCGTCCTTGGCAAGACAGGCGACAACGTCGGCTTTTCGCATGCAGAGCCCGGCTCGTCGGTCGCCGACGCGGAAGCCGAGATAAGGAAGCTCGTCGACGGCATCGAGCGCGGCGTCTTCTGGCCGCCGTCGCGCAAGGAGGAGTGGAAATACGACTATGCGAGGTGGCTTTCGCCCTCGCCGGAAGAGGCCGTGTCGCGCGAATGGATAGAGGACCAGGAGCGAAGGCTCGACTTGAAAGGGGGCAAGAATGTCTGAAACTGGCGGGAAGCGCATGGTGATGGGCATATTGAACGTGACGCCCGATTCGTTTTCGGACGGCGGGCGGTACTACAGCGCGCCGGAGGCCGTGCGCCGCGCGCGCAACATGGTGGAGGAGGGCGCCGACATAATCGACGTCGGCGGCGAATCGACGCGCCCCGGCTCGACGCCGCTTGAATGGGGCGAGGAATGGCGGCGCATTGAGCCGGTCCTCAAGGAGCTTGCGGGCCTAAAGTGCAGGATAAGCGTAGATACATACCACCCCGAGACGGCAGAGCGCGCGGTCGGCCTCGGTGTCGGGATGATCAACTGCGTCTACTCGGAAAGCGTCCCGGCGATGCTCGCCATCCAGGAGCGCAATCCTGGAGTTGAGGTCGTAGTCCCCTCGGCGTGGGCGGAGGAAGACCCTTCCCGCCTTGCGACGATGAAAGATTTCTATCTCGACCCGATGGTCGGCTTCGGCACGACGCGCGAGGAGGACGTGGTGCGGATACAGTCCGTCCCGCGGCTTGCGAAGCTCGGGCGCGTCCTCGTCGGAGTGAGCCGCAAGCGCATCGTGAAGCACCTTACGGGCGAGCGGCTTGTGGGCAGGAATCTCGGCGGCAGCGTCGGGCTCGCCCTGTGGTGCGTGATGAACGGCGCCTCGTGCGTGCGCGTCCATGACGTGCGCGAGACGGTGCAGGCGCTCAAGGTAGTGAGGGCCCTTCAATCATGAACATCGCAAAGTACATAGACCATACCTTCCTTAAGAGCGCGGGCGAGCGCGATGCCGTAAGGCGGCTTTGCCGCGAGGCGAAGATGCACGGCTTTGCGTCGGTCTGCGTGAATCCCGCCGAGGTGCGCCTCGCGAAATCGCTTCTCGGGAAAAGCGGCGTAAAGGTCTGCACGGTAATAGGCTTTCCGCTCGGGCAGTCGACCACGCTTTCCAAGGTCTGCGAGGCGACTGAGGCGATTGCGAACGGCGCGGACGAGCTCGACTTCGTTGTGAACGTGCGGCTTTTGAAGTATGCGCCGGAGGAATGCCTTGAGGAACTCAAGCGCCTTGTCGAGCCGTGCAGGGCCCGGAAGCGCGTAGTCTCGAAGCTCATCCTCGAATGCTGCGAGCTGACCGACGCTGAGAAGCGCAGGGGGTGCGCCCTTGCGAAGAAGGCGGGTTTTGACTTCGTCAAGACCTCCACTGGCTTCGGCTCTGGCGGCGCGACGGAGCACGACGTGCGCCTTATGCGCAAGGCCGTCGGCAAGTCGATGGGCGTGAAGGCCGCCGGCGGCATAAGGACGCGCGAGGCGGCGATTGCAATGATAAAGGCCGGGGCGAGCAGGATCGGCAGCTCGGCCGGCGCGAAGCTTCTTGCGTGATGCGCCTTTTCGACACACACTGCCATTTCGAAGACTTGGGGACAATCGGCGAGATCGTATCGCGCGCCCGCGAAGCGGGAGTCGAGCGGATTCTCGCCGTCGGCGGGAGCGCCAACCTCAATGCGACGGCGCTTGCGGCGATGCGCGAGCACGGCTGCCTTGCCGCATTGGGCTACGACCGCGACCAAGTCGACGCGGAGCGCCCGCCGATTGACGTGGAGGGGCTGTCGGCATGGGGCGAGATCGGCCTTGACTACCATTATTCGCCGGAGACGCGCGAAAGGCAGTGCTCGCTCTTCTCGGAGGAGCTGGAAAAGGCGCGCAAGCTAGATCTCCCCGTCGTCATCCACACGCGGGAGGCCGACGACGACACGCTTTCCATCCTGCGCTCGATTCCCTCGCGGGGCATAATCCATTCCTACACCGGAACTCCGCGCTTTGCGAGGGAGCTTCTCGACCTCGGGTTCTACATCTCCTTTTCGGGCATTGTCACCTTCCGGGCGGCCGACAACGTGCGCGAATCCGCCGCGTACGTGCCGCTTGACCGCATCCTCATAGAGACAGACTCGCCGTTTCTCGCGCCAGTCCCCATGCGCGGCAGGCGCAACGAGCCCGCGTTCATCAGGCACACCTGCTCGTTTCTCGCGGAGCTGCGCGGGATTGGGGCGGATGCCTTCGCGGAGCTTGCCTTCGCCAATGCGGAAGCCGCACTGGGCATCGCGCAATCGTGAAAATCGCAGTTTGGGTCGTATAGGCAGGGCGGAATATGATATACTACGCGCAATGAGAGTTGTGTTCATGGGTTCATCCGGGGCGTCGGCAACGTGCCTCAGGGCGCTACTGCGCGAAAGCAAGCTCGACGTCGTCGGCGTCGTGACGCAGCCTGACCGTCCCGTAGGCCGGGGCAAGGCGCTTACGCCCTGCCCGTGCGCGCGCTTTGCCGAGGAGCGCGGCATAACCGAGATAATAAAGCCCGTGAACGTCAACTGCGAGGAGTCGCTTGCGCAGATCCGCGCATGGCGCCCGGACGTCATCGCGGTCGTCGCCTTCGGCCAGTTCCTCAAGAAGCCGCTTCTCGAACTTCCGCTCTTCGGGTGCATCAACTGCCACTTCTCGCTTCTTCCGAAGTACCGCGGCGCCTCCCCCGTCGTTGCCGCGCTTGCGGCTGGCGACAGGCTTACCGGGGTGAGCGTCATGAAGATGGGCGAGGGGATGGACGATGGCCCCATCCTGAAGCAAAGCTACGAGCCCATATACTCCGACGTGACGGGCGGCGAGCTCATGGACTGCCTTTCTATATGCGGCGGCGTCGCGCTCGCCTCCACTCTCGTGAAGCTCGGCTCGAACCAGCTGCCGCCGCCTGTCGCGCAGGACGAGAACGAGGCCACCTACGCCCACAAGCTGAAGAAGACCGACGGCCTCATAGACTGGGACGAGCCCACGATCGTGATCGAGCGGAAGATTCGCGCCTACTATCCGTGGCCCGGCTGCTACACGTTCCTCCCCGAGAGGATGCGCAGGAAGGGCTCGACAGGCCGCGTCGTAGTCCTGCGCTCGAGCTTTGCGAAGATGAAGGACGGCTGGGGCTTTGCGCCGCCCGGCATGGTATTGGCGGTGACGAAGGAAGGCCCCGTCGTCAAGACGCACGACACGGCGCTCCTCTTGCGCGAACTGAAGCCAGAGGGCGGTGCCGCCATGGACGGTGGCGCGTTCCTGCGCGGCCGCCAGCTTGTGCCGTTCGAAGACAGGCTTCTTAAGGAATAGCGGACGATGGCCAATCTCGTGCAGCTCGGCATCCTTGAAAGGACTCACGGCTTCATAGCCGTTGACAAGCCCGCCGGCATTCCGTTCTCAACCGTTGTGAAGACGGTGAGGCGCAAGTTCAACCTGCCGAAACTCGGTCACGGCGGCTCGATCGAGACGATGGCCTCCGGCCTCATGGTGCTTCTCCTCAACGACGCCAACAGGTACGTCGACAACATAATGGCCGCCGACAGGTCGTACGAGGGTACGGTGCGGCTCGGGCTCAAGACCGACACTGGCGACATTTTCGGGCGGCCCGTAGAGGGCGCCGCCTCCGCCGTGCCGCCGCTTGCCGACTTCAAGGGCGACGTCTTCATCACGGAGCCGCGCTATGCGTCGGTGAGGCGCGAGGGGGCCGCGCAGTACGAAGTCGCCGACACGGGCGAGCACTCCCCCTTCATGACGCACGTCTATAGACTTGAGTTCACTGGCACGTCTTTCACGCTTTCGTCGACGCGCAACATGATAGTGCGCGCGCTTGTGGACGGGATGGGGCTTGCCCTTGAGACGCTAAGACGCACGAAGGTCGGCAGGTTCGACGTCGCGTCGGCCGTGCCTTTCGAGAAGATTCTTGAATTCGACGCCGGGGAGTTCGTTTCATGCGTGACGGGCCTGAGAGACGCGTTGCTATAGGCTTCTTCGACGGCGTTCACGTCGGGCACCAGCGCATACTGCGCGGGGTGGACGAGGTCGTCACCTTTTCGCGCCACCCGCTATCGGTCGTCGCGGGCGGCGAATGCCCGCCGCTTCTCATGTCCCTAGACGAGCGCCTTGAGGCGATACGCCGCTTTTCCGGAGGCGCGGAGGTGAAGGTGCTCGAGTTCGACGACGCGCTCGCGGCGCTTCCCGCGCGCGACTTTGCGGAGCGCTACCTTTCGGGCAAGACAGTGAGATGCGGGCGCGACTGGCGCTTCGGCAGGGGCGGCGAGGGGAACGCCGACTTCCTGCGCAAACTCGGCTGGAACGTGGAGGGCGTCGACGACGTGGAGTTCAAGGGCGAGAAGGTTTCGTCGTCGAGGATCCGCCGCGCGCTTTCCGAAGGCGACGTGGGTGCGGTCTCCGCGATGATGGCGCGGGTGTTCACCGTGAAAGGCGCAAGTCGCGCGGGCAAGGGCGAAGGCGCCGCGCTCGGGTTCGCCACGCTGAACCTCGCCGTGCGCGGCATTCCGCTGAGGCGCGGCGTCTACGAGGTCTTTGCATGCGGCAGGAGCGCCGTCGCTAACTACGGCGTCGCGCCGACGATGGGCGAGCGCGCGTGGAAGGAGCCCGTTCTCGAAGTCCATTTTCTCGATGGCGGCGGCGCGGAAGGCGAGGTGGAGGTCGAGTTCCTGCGCTTCATCCGCGACGAGCGCACGTTCGACGGGATGGACGCGCTCAAGGCGCAGCTTGCCGAGGACTGCCGCGAAGTCGAGCGTTCGCGCCCGCTTCTTTCCGTCGTCATCACCACGAAGAACGAGGAGGAGAACATCGCAAACTGCATCTCGTCCTTCGACGGCTTTCGCGACAGGGTGGAGGTGATAGTCGTCGACAACGCATCTACCGACCTCACCAAGCCGATCGCGGCGGCGGCGGGCGCGCGCGTCTTCGACAGGGGGCCGGAGAGGAGCGCACAGCGCAACCTCGGCTGGCGGTCTGCCCGCGCCGGCGTTGTCGCCGTTCTCGACGCCGACATGCAGATGCCGCGCGAGACGGTGGAGGAGATGCTCGAGTGCGCGAAGAAGGGCGGCGACAGGGCGTGGTGGATACCCGAGGTCCGCACGGGCGGCACGTGGCGCGTGAAGGTGAGGAACTTCGAGCGGTCGTTCTACGACGGAACGTGCATCGACGCGCTGAGGCTTTTCTCGAAGGGCGTCCTTGAGCGGACGGGCGGCTACGACGAGGGGCTTCTCGCCGGCCCGGAGGACTGGGAGCTCGACATCCGCGTTCTCGCCTCAGGCGCCGAATGCTCCGTTCTCAAGGGGCACCTTCTGCACAACGAAAAGAGCCTCACCTACGCGAAGATGCTCTCGAAGAAGGCGTACTACACGAAGAGCTTCGCGGCATACAAGGCGAAGTGGCCGGGCCATCCTGCGGTGCGCAGGCAGTTTTCGCCGTGGTACAGGTTCGTCGGCGTGTTCGTCGAGCGCGGGAAATGGAGGAAGGTGCTGCGCCACCCGATCCTCTTTACGGGCGTTCTCTTCGAGCGCCTTTCCGTAGGTCTTGTGTATCTTTTCGCCGGTTTAAAAAGAAAGGAGCAATCATGAAGAAGGCATTGTCGGCGGCTTGCACCGCGTTAGCCGCGTTCGTTGCGCTCGCGAAGACCTCGACACCGGAAGGGTGGCTCGACGACTACGACGCCGCGCTGAAGAAGGCCGCCGCCGAGGAGAAACACGTCGTCATCGACTTCTCGGGGAGCGACTGGTGCGTGTGGTGCAAGCGCCTCGACAAGGAGGTGTTCGACACCGACGTCTTCCGCAAGGCCGCCGCCGAGAAGTACGTCCTCCTGATGGTCGACTCGCCGAGCAAGAAGTCGCTTCTTTCGCCAAAGGCCGCGAAGGAGAACCCGAAGCTCGTGAAGAAGTTCAAGGTGGATGGCTTCCCGACTGTCGTAGTGCTGAACCCGAAGGGCGAGGAGGTCTGCCGCCTCGGGTACGAGAAGGGCGGCCCCGAAAAGTACCTTGAGACGCTTGACGCCGCGATTCGCGAGGCCCCAGACCTAAAGAAGTACATAAAGCCAATAGAGGACGTGCTGAACCGCTACGACAGCGAGATGGCCGAGGAGACGCGCACG
>JAEEGL011075564.1_pt1 | contig 15363 bp, 5 predicted proteins | sample 9134231 | NCBI WGS metagenome assembly JAEEGL01 (sample SAMN16246548, study PRJNA631951) | gut metagenome | biome: gut microbiome; feature: rumen; material: fiber-attached | host: Bos | place: Iran: Karaj | collected 2018-10 | reverse complement strand
GGATCGCAACCCCTTTGCCACCGGCGAGAGCGACGTCACGTCGAAGGCCATCGGACTGGCCTATAGTATGGGTGTAAAGAGTTGGGAGACCGACTTCTCAGGCAACGTGAACTACCAGGTCAGCGACGGCTACAAGACCCGCTACAAGAGTAGCGTGGGTACCTTGGGTGTGTCGCGCTCGTTCCTGAAGGAAAAGGAGCTGAACATAGGCATGAACCTCTCGCTTTGCTACAACGAGGTAGAGAAGCAGTCGAAGAGCCTCTCGCTTGGTGCCGACCTCTCGGCCAGCTATATGCTCAAGAAGGTACACTCCTTCTCGTTAGCTGCCGGCATGAGCAAATATGGCGACGTCAACCAGACCCGCCGCCGCTCCTCGCTCGATGCCCTCGACATCACCGCCAGCTTGAACTACACCTACACCTTCACCTTGCTTGAAATAAAGAAAAAGGCCGCTAAGGGAGCAGAAAAGCACTAATCAGACTCTCATTCTGCTTACAACAGCCGCAAAGACACATTTTATTGACAATCTATATGATCCGCAATATGAATTACTTAATGAAGCACGATATGACGCATGGTATGAAAAAGATATCCGGGCAGACCGCCATAAGTCGGACAATGATAGCGTTGCTGTCGTTGACCTTGTTCATTCTGTCTTCCATCCGCGTAGCGGCACAGGACATCACCGTCAGTGTGTCGCCTGTGCAGCGCATCCTGCCTCCCCAGGTGTTGCTCTATGTCAGCGACCCGGGTAAGTATTTCAATATTACGCTTATCAACAATAGTCAGACCGTGCAGAGCGTCTACCTCACCCTGGATCTCGAACAGACGTTCCCCGCCGGCGGTGTGTCTATCAACATGCCCAACAACCGACTGCCGCGTACACCCATCACCGTGCCTAAGGGAGGTGCCTACCAGCTCTCGCTGGTCGATATGAAGAACCTCTTCAACCATATACCCAAGAACGAGGTACGTACATCGCCAGGACTCTTCGACAGTTACACCAGCGGCTCTTTCGGCATGCTGCCCGAGGGCCAGTATCAGGTACATGTTACGGCCTATAAGTGGGACCCAATGCTGCAGAAGCCGCAGGCTCTGAGCAACCCGCTGACGGGTTCCTGCACGTTCACCGTATGCTACAAGGCGCAGGCCCCGCAGTTCATCACCCCCATGTCTACGAGTCTCGATCTCCTCGACATGAGCGTTGCCAAGCTACAGCGCGCCAATCCGCAGTTCACATGGCGCCAGCCCATCGCTAGCTGCAACCCTTCGGGTCAGCAGTTCACCTATGGGCTCCGCATCTGTGAGGTGCTACCCAACCAGCAGCCCGACGAAGCACTTCTCAATCCCACCATTTACCAGCAGAGCAACCTGGCCGTGCCGATGGCCGTTATCCCAAAGTCGTCGCTTGACCGCATGACTGCCGGTAAGACCTATGTGGCCCAGGTCACCGCCACCCCTTCGAACGTCGGTGCCAACATGATTGGCTATGTGATGATTGAAAACAGCGGCAAGAGCCCCTTCCGCCTGTTCCAGGTTGTCGACCCCGAGCCAGAAAAGCAAAAGCCTGAGGAGAAGGCGGAAGATAAGAAAGAAGATAAGGAAGATAAGAAAGAAGACAAGAAAGAAGATGTCAAGGACGATGATGAAGAAGAAGATGAAGACGGCGGCCTACTATCGTCGGGAGACAGTGGCACGGGCAAGGATTCGCTCTATAACTATCGTCTGCCACGCATCGAGAGTCCCACATTCTTCGACGACACGGCCCGTAAGCTCTTCATCGGTGAGGATATTGGCGTGACTTGGCGTAAGGCCTGGTTCCTCGGTGGCGAAGGCCAGAACCAAGACAAGCTTGAGTTCGAGTACACCCTGCAGCTCTTCAAGGGCAAGGACGGCAACAAGGAAGAGACCCTCAAGAGCGACCCCATCTATACCCTTAAGACCAAGGATCTGAAGGACACCATACGCTGGGAGAAGCTAAAGGACCTGGTCAGCGCGGGCGACTACTTCGTGCTGCGTGTGCTCGTCGACTGTAAGAACGAGAAGAGCATCAGCTGGGACGAGGAGGAGTGCAATGTCATCGACTTTGCCCTCATCGACCATCTCTACAAGAGTTACTTCCAGTGCTCGTCGACCACCACCATCAGCAACACCGAATGCACTAAGAAGAAAGACTCCGACCTGAAAGGCCAGACCGTCAGCATCGGCGAGTATAACCTGACCATTGACGAGATTAAGCGCGTGAAGGGGCAGGACTACTTCCAGGGCAAGGGACACGTGGAGTGGCGGCCTCTGGGCATCAAGGTCATGGTGGCCGTGAAGTTCGACAAGCTTCTCATCAACACTGAAGACCAGGTCTATGGTGGCATGGCCGTGACCTATCAGGACGATAGTCAGAAAGCACTCTCAAACAGCGAGGTTGTCGACAAACTGTTCTCTGACTGGGGCATCGACAATCTCATTGGCGACACCCAGATACCTTACGCTGACAAGATTCAGCAGAAGACCACCGACGAGGTGAAAAATCTGGCGCAAAAAGTCGACATCTCGAAATACTATAACTACATCAAGAAGGGACAGGCTGTTGCCGACCAGTTCCTCAAAGGAGAGATTAGCGACCTGCACCTGCCCCTACAGTTGCCGAAGAGCATCAACAAGACCCCTGTCGACATACAGATTGTGTCGATGAAGTTCGCCCACAACTACGCCACGATGGACGTACTGGGCGAGTTTACCTTGCCAAGCAGCAACTACCTGAAGAACGACATCCTCATCATCGGTGCTCCCCGCCTTTGTATTAGTCCTAATCGTGTGCTCCCTGAGAGCGGAACGCTGGCACTGCTTGGCGACTTCACCATTGTTGACCCAGAGTCGACCTTCGAGTTCACCTTCAAGGCTCCGAAGGACCTGCTTGAGCCTAAGAACGGCTGTTTTATCAGCTGGCACGCCGACGAGTTGGAACTGCTCGACGTCGATGTCGACATGAAGATTCCCGGACTGGTGAAGGTCGATGCCAAGGGTAACCGCACCACCGAAAACCCCATCCTGAACTTCCACGCCTCCATCGGCTCGTGGGACGACTGGTTTGCTGAGGCCAGCATGGACAACTTCGAGGCCAAAGACCTCAAGGACTGGACCTTCATGGTGGGCGAGACCATCGTCTACGACCACTCTAAGTATCGTAACGCTCCTGGCATGGGCAAACTGCCCCAAGGCTACGACAAGGTGAAGGCCGGCTTCTCGTCGGCTGCTGCCAGCGAAAACGAGTGGCAGGGACTCTACATCAAGCACATGGGCGTGGTGTTCCCCAAGATGCTTTCCATCAGCGACCAGAAGAAGAACTTCGAGGGTCGTCTGAAGCTTGATGCCGAGGATATGTTCTTCGATGCCTCCGGTGCCACGTTCAAGTTCGGTCTGAACAATGTGTTCAGTTTCAATACGGCTAAAGTCGGCGGCTGGGGCATCTCAATGGACGAGATCAAGATTGATGTCAAGCAGAATACCTTCATGACGGCCTACTTCAACGGAAAGATACAGACTCCGCTCGAAGGCAAGATAGGCTATCGCTGCGACATCTACGCACAGGGCAAGGATGCCAAGGGGCTTACCGACCCCAACCGCTCTGCCTATATCTTCAAGACCCAGCAGGTCGACGGTCTGAAGTTTGACTTCTGGCTCGGCGACATGACCTTCAAGAAGGAGCAGACCTACTTCCTCGTAGAGCACGAGAAGTTCAAGAACAAGAGCGAGGGCGAAACGCGTGTTGAGCTGTGTATGGGCGGTGTGATGAGCATCACCGTGGGTCGTGCCAAGCTGAAGAGCATGGGTAAGGTGGGAGCCTTCGTCGACTCGAAGATTCCCGATATCCACATTGACGGCATGCGTATTGCCAACTGTGAGCGCTGGAAGTCGAACTACACGCAGAACCAGTACGAGGCTCCGCAGGGGAAGGGAAAGAACGACCTCAATGAGTTCTTCGGCTGGAAGACGGAGAACAACATTGCCACGGGCAAGTTCTACTTCTCTCTTGGTCGTTGGTCACTTGCCTCAGCAAAGAAGAGCCTTGGCTGTTTCGACTTCAACCTGAAGGACTTCGGGTTCAATTATTCCAACAAACAGGCTACACTGTCCATTACGGGTGGCGTGTCTATCATGAACGGACAGTTGTCGGCTGATTGTGGCTTGGACATTGTGGCCGATGTCGATTTAGACAAATATAGTTTCAAGTTCAACACTGTCAAGTTCAAGAAGGCTGCTTTCGACAGCAGTTTCGGCGGTGTTACCCTAAAAGGCGACCTTGAGGCAACAACGGGTGACGACGATGGCTATAAGGGAAATGTGGAGATTGCTTTGCCGGGTGGATTCCTCGCTCTCAAAGCCAGTGGTGGCTATTTTAAGCGAAACACCAATTCAGAAAAATTTACATGGGGATATTTCATTGCCACTGCGCAGTCGAGTGTAGGTCTGCGTTTCGATCCTATTGTCATAACTAAACTGACGGGTGGCTTCTATTTCAACTGTAAGGCACCGAAAGTGATTGGTAATACCCCGACTTCCAGCGATGCTAAGGAAGGTGTCATTGGCGGTGTGCTAGGTGTAGGGTTGGCTACGTCGGGAGGCGACAATCTGCTTTCTGCCGACATGACGCTTCAAGTGTGCTATGACAGTGGTCGAAAAAAACTGTCATCTATCATTATGGATGGTAAGCTCGATGCCTTCAAGGCATCACCCACCGACAAGGGCCTGGTAAATGCTGAGTGCCAGCTGGCCTACGTCAACGATACCGAGAAATACATCGAGCTGAATATCACGGCCTCTGGTGGTGCATCCCTTGACAATACAATGAAGGAGAAACTGAAGGCTTTAACCGGTGCTGATGTGAAACTGCCGAAGGACGTGAAGCAGGGACTGAGCGACTTGACCAAGGACGAGACATCGAATAAGACCACCGAAGCCGACAAGAACAAGAGTGGTGGCAATCTCAAGGCCAGCTGTGGCTTCGAGGTGAGTCTGAACTTCAAGGTGACGCTGGCCAGCGGAGCTGGGAAGAAGGCAAAGTGGCACGTATATATTGGCGAACCCCAATATGAGAAACGATGCAAGCTGACGCTTATCGACTTCCAACTCGGTAAGAAGAGTGATTACTTCGCCGCATGGGCCTATCTCGCAGCCACGATGTACTTCTGTATCGGCAACGAACTGCCCAACAACGGTATGCTCCCCGACCCACCTGAACAGGTCATGTCGTTCCTCAATGGAACTGATGTCAACGGCAACAAGCAGGCGAAAGGTGCTGAGGCCACGAGTGCCAAGAACAATACCCTTAACCAGATTAAGAACCTTATCGCGGCTGGAACTGTCTCCGGTGGTGTGATGCTCGGTGCCTGTGCCGAGGGCGATTTCGGTGTCAATGCGGGTATCGTTTATGCCAGCGGAGCATTCTGCTTCGGATTCGACCTCGTGCTTGAGAAATTCGGTAGCGATGCCAAGTGTCAGGGCGGTAAGAGCATGGGCTATAAGGGCTGGTATGCCATGGGTCAGGCCTACGCCATGCTGAAGGGCGACCTCGGTGTGCGCGTGAAGCTGTGGTTCATCGACAAGAAGGTGTCGCTCATCAATGTTGGCCTCGGAGCCATGCTTCAGGCCGGTTTGCCCAACCCAACATGGGTATATGGTAAAGTGCGTGCCCGCTGCTCGTTGCTTGGCGGACTATTCAAGTTCAACCATGCTATCGAATTTAAGGCCGGCGATGTCTGTGTACCAGACTATGGCAACCCGCTCGACGAACTGAGAATGTTCGCTTCAGCCTCGCCTGGCTATGAGAATGACAGTAAGAAGGGATGGGACTCTTCCAATAAAGTGTCGGTGTTTGCCGAGCCCAAGTTCGTGACCAACTACGTCATCAACAAGGAAATCCGTCTAGTCGATGAAAACATTGCTCATAGTCAGAGCGATAAGGGCGTACCTGAGTCGCAAGCACGTGCCAATGCCGAGCGCAGCTATCGTTTCCAGTTGAACGAAGTTAAACTGGTAAATAAGACCGAGAGTGAAACAAAGTGGTGTGAAACAAGTAGCTACAACGACACAGACTTCAGGGTCTACGCCGGATCGTTAAAGCCTAACTGCAAATATTCTATGACGCTTTCGGGCTATGCTCAGGAGTGGAACAAGAAGACGGCAAAGTGGGATTTGCCCGAGATTGACGGCAAGCGTAAGGAGAAGAAAGACGAGACCACTTATTACTTTATGACCGGTCCTCTGGAACCGACGCTTGAAAACGACATTGGTGTTGCTGTTCCTTCAACTTATGCTCAGGGTGCAGTGCGCTATGAAGATGCTGTCTGGCCAACCATCTCGCTGAAGCACAACCGGCCCGACCTGTCAAATAGTTCGAAGTATAAGATTGTTTGGGAGGTATGGAAGGCTGACCGTCATCTCTATACTTGCGATAATCAGGTATGGATTAGTAATGACAGGTATGAGATTTGGGCTCCTTACTATAACTTCAAGCATATCATGAAGGCTGGTAAGTCTACCGATGGTGGATGGTTTGTACGTTTGGTCAGGCTGGACAATAGTGTCTATAATATGACAAAGATTTCGAAGGCGAAGACCAAGACGAATACATCGACGAAACAGACTACAGGCACTCACTCGTCTAAGGTGAAGAGCGCCACGGGACAGCCTTCCTACAATGCCTCGAGCAATGTCTCGCATCGTATGAACAAGTTCTTTGCCGAGCAGGAGAAAGAAGAGCAGACCAACAAGAGTAGTATAGAAGAGAAGTCGCAGGAGATGACCAAGGAAGGTGCCAAGCAAGACGGTCGTCTGGTTCTCTATACCATGAGCTATGGATGGAATATCGTCAACTCAGAGTTTGCAAGTGAAGTTGGTGTCTATAAGGAGTACAATGACGGTATGTTCTCAAACTGGGCTGTCCATGGCATCGAGTTCGACGACTATCCTGGCAAGGGAGGAAATTATTATAAGGATGAAAGTAGCACCTATTTAGGAAGATTGAAGCAGAACAACAAAGGTTACTTCCAGAATTGGTCTGCCAAGCTGACTAACGTCTACACATTGTTGACGTTCTATAGCAAGTATATCAGTATGGGTGGTAAGACAGTTAAGCCATATATGTTCTATGACTATGAAGTAAACTCGTTCCCCAGCATGTCGTTCACTTTCCCGGCGGGTAATCTGCGTGCTAACCGAAATGTAGACGGCTTGCTCTCTGTGACGAAGACATCATCGCTCTTCGAGTCGGAATTCTGGAAGTACACGCCACTGCCCCGACGTGACGGATCTTTCGTTAATGGCATTAATAACTATTACATCACAGGAAACAATGCAGCCAGCTATAATGGTGTTGTGAAAGATTTTGTGGTTAATGGTTATCATTATTCCAATCGCACGTCGCCATACGATAAGAGCGCCAGCATGTTGGATAACAGAGCATGGCGTGCAACCGTTGGTGGTCAGTTGTTAAGTGATATGATTATGATGGACCACTTCACCCACGACCTGAGCGATGCAACTAACGAGGTGTATAATCAGATTTTAAGCATCTTCACAACGGTGTATAATATGAAGGCAAAAAAGGATAAATACTATGCCGAAGAATTCTCGAGACGTATAAAAATTTATCACAACAGTCTGATTAACAGTAATGTGAGAAACTCCAGCAAGTACACCTACAAGGTGACGGGTGGCGATTATGATATTTATGAGGGAAGCTATTCGTTCCCCTATCGCCAAATCTTCCTCAATCTCTCCCTGTCCGAAATACTGGGTAGTTACTGGGGATGGAAATGGGGTGGCGATCCAGTCAAGGACTATAGTTCGACTAACCATAAGCATCGCTACGAACATGAAGTGGAGTGTTGGTACACGATGATGAAAGATGTCTATGGTGCAGGGTACTTCAAGGATAAGATAAAGAGTATCTCGTTCGTGAAATATATACCCGATGCCTATAACATGAAGACAGGTAAGTATGATGTCTATCGTACTCTTCACAGGAACAACAATCCTTGGCGTATTGACGATCCATTCAAGAATGTAACAATCACTCGTTCACCCAAATAACGATGTAATTCCCCTAGAAAAGGACGCAACATGTATAAGATGATATATATGAAAAAGTTTATCAATATTACCTTGGTGCTAGTCGCATTGCTCATGGCGGCTGCACCGGGTTATGCACAAGTGGTTGGCAATTCGACCGATGATGTCGACCCCGATAAGTTGGTCAATTCACCATACGACAAAGACATTGATGAGCCTATCGACTCGGCTACGATGGCAAAGATGATATTAGAGGCCATGAAGCCCGACTCCGTTAATCAGGATTCGGTGATGACACCTTATTATATCAATGCCTTGTTGCGTGCTTATGACGATAAGGTGGTTTTGCGCTGGGCTCCCAACGAGTATGTACCCTGGCATGTACTGAACTCCGCAGGCTATCAGATTCTTCGTTTCGGCTATGGTGATAAAAAGTTGTCGGAAGATACACTGGCAATTGTCAACCCCTGGCCCATAGAGAAATTCAAGCAGACTTTTGCCAAGGAGGACTCACTCGCTGGTGTTGCCGTGCAGTTAGTCTATGGAGGTGCTCAGGGACGCTTCGGACAGACAGCAGCAACCACCGATGATGAAGCCATCATGGAGATCTACGACGAGCAGCAGAGTGTCGTGGGTATGGCCATTATGGTGTCTGAACTGCGTCCTGACCTTGCCGAAGCAATGGGCTTAAAGTTTGTAGATCGCACAGCAGAGAAAGACATGACTTATACTTATATAATCCGTCCGAATCTGCCTGACAGCGTGATTTCTATAGAAAGTGCTGCTGTTCTGGGTGTCAAGCTGGGCCAGTGGAAACCTGAACCGCTCGACGTGACAATGATTGACTCACTTATGCCCCCTTCTACCGTTATGGTATACTGGACGCCAGGACCTTATTCTGCCTACGACATAGAGCGACAGGACAAGGAAGGTGGCGAATGGAGGAAACTGAACGAGCGTCCCTACGTGATGCTTGTGGCCGAAGGTAAGGATCAGCCCAACTTTGGCGGATTGAACATGTTCCAGGATCCCAATGTCAAAATCGGAACCTATAGCTATCGTATTACTGGATACGACTCGGTTGGTGACAAGACCTTGCCGTCAGCCCCTCATCAGGTGACGGTGCCCGACCTTATTCCACACAGGCCTCCTTTGCTAAAGAACATTGTGGTTGACCATCCCGACAAGGAACATGCATACGCCACTATCTATTTCCATGTGGATACCGTTGAGGCCGATGTGAAGGGCTACCTGCCCCTTTACCGCCACGGGCGCATCAAAAACGGTGAGTGGCATCCGCTGACGATGGACTTCACGGCTCCGGGTGATTCGGTGATGCGTGTTGACGTGTCAGGCCTGCCCACGGGTCAGCTCTCCATTGCTGCCTACGACAACGCCGGCAATCAGGGTGCTTCGCTGCCGCAGATGATTCTGTTGGAGGACTATATGCCACCCTCGGCTCCTACTAATCTGCGTGCAAACGTGTTCCCCGACGGCTATCTGGAACTGCGCTGGACACCCTCGCCCGAGTCCGATGTGGCTTACTACGAGGTGTGGTTTGCCAACGACTCTACCCACGTGTTCATGAACATGACCAGTGACCAACAGACCGATACAGTGTTCATTGACTCGCTGTCACTCGGACTGAACCAGGCCTTTATCTACTATAAGGTGCGAGCCGTTGACTATGCCGGCAACTCTTCGCCCGATTCGAAAATGCTGCAGGTGGCACGTCCCAACAACATACCGCCTTCCGTCTGCCGCGCCGACTCTGTTTGGATGACTGACGATGAGATCAACATTTGGTGGGCGCAGTCGGGCGAAATAGACCTCGACTACCACCGCCTGTTCCGTAAACTCGAGAACGAGGAGCTGCGGACACTCGTGGGTGTCTACAAGGCCGACTCTGTGCGCAACTATGGCAACGACATTATCCGCATCAAGGATGCGCCCCTGCCCAACATGCGTCAACGCTATGTCTATGCCATGGAGACTTTCAACCTTACGGGTGTCACCTCGGGTCTCAGCCAGGTGCAGACCTTCCTCTTCCGTGGACCGCGCATCCTCGACATCCCGCTGAAGCTATCGTCGGGTTACGATGCTGAGAAACACGAGTCCAAACTGGCCTGGGAGACGGGTAAGGTGCCCGACTACCGCTGCGAATGGTACTACTGCGTCTACCGGAAGGGTCCCGACGACAAGGACTTCCAGTTTATGCTCTCTACCAAGAACGATGATCCTGCCTACAACGACTTTCTGTTGCGTAAGGGACAGAAGGCCGAATACTACGTCACAGTGCAGTATGAGGATGGACGTCGCAGCCGACCCTCGAACGTTGTCACCATTACGGCTCCTAAGGAATAGGAGAAGTTAACGAAGTAAAAAAAGAATGAGTGGTATGAAGATATTCAAGCACATCATGGTTTTCCTCCTGCTGGCGACAGCCGCCAGCTGCGGTGACTTCTATGAGATGGAAGAACAGGCACCGGAGGTGAACCTCGGGTCTATCAAGATAGAACGCCGAGACCTGACTATCATGGAGGGTGAGCAGTTTGTGATGGGGGTCAAGACCGAAGTGGCCGACTCGCTTCTCGGCGGCTTCTTCTGGCAGAGTCTCGACACCACGGTAGTACGCTTCAGTGGCGATACCGTACGTGCCGTCAAGGCCGGTACTGCCAAGGTGAAGGTGACATCGGTGAAAGGTCAGCTCACCGACAGTATCAGCGTCACCGTGGAGGAACGATGGCTCATGGACAATGTGTCGCCTTACCTCTTTGCCCGCGACATGGTGGTCTATGCCGATGTCACCGTGAAGGGACAGAAGGCCAGCGACAATCTCATCATCGCTGCCTTCACCGACGGTGAATTGCGTGGTATAGGCGAACGGAAGGAGGCCTACGGACGGCAATATGTACAGATACGCGTGTATAATGCCAATGCCGTTGGCGAGGATGCACCTTACAACTATCAGCCGTCGGAGCCCGAGGCCACCGACGATGATGAAGAGGTAGATGATGACGATCAGGCCGCTGAGGACGACGTGACCTACGATGAGGTGACCTTCCGTTGCTACGACCGCAGTGCGGCCCGCTTCTACGACTTCCCCACCGTCCTCTATTTTGACGGTAGAACTCACGGCACCCTTTCCAACCTGTTGAAACTAACCATAGAGTAACCCCAACTAAGAATATATGTACCGACTGAAATACCTATTACTGCCGTTAGTGGCTGTTCTGACAGGATGCTCGCTCTATCTTGATGAGCCCGAGGAAATACCTGAGGAGCAGCGTGGTTTTGGCGAAGCCTACCATGAGGTGAATGACTCGGTGGATGTGACCTACCAGTTCCGTGATAACGTGAAGGTGCTCTCGAAGCGCATACAGGACAGCTATCTCGCTGTGGTCGAGGCCGACTCTATCCTCTACTTCAGCGAGTACACACCCGACAGCGACCTGCCACAGGCTGGGGGTGGGGTGTTCTCCGACTGTACCGAAAAACTGCCCTACGGTCTCTGTAGTACCGTCCTCTCCGTCACACACGAGAACGGTATGGTGAAGGTGGTGACCCAGCAGGCCGACATCGATGCAGTTTTCAGCCGACTGGTGCTCAACGTCGACAAGTATGTCGATATCAACAAGGGATATGTTGATTCCAACCAACCGGCAGCCACAGACTCTACGATTACCTACTATCAGAGTGAAGACGAGCTGAGTACGCCCCAGGCCCGTGCCTACTATAACAAGGTGCGTCGGAAAGACTACGGCGAGGACTGGATGAATACACCTTGGTCTGCCACTCGTGCCAGCGGCAACGAGAATGCCGACGATGACGACGAGGAAGAGATTGAGAAAGGCAATAAAGATACCGACGAGACATCGGAATGGGGCATCACAATAGATACTCGCTATCTGGATGAAATAGCTAAGCGCGATGCTGCAATAGACGCATTAGACCTCTTCAACCTGCCGAAAATCCCTAAGTTCTTTAAGGATAAACTTGACAAGTTGGGCAAAAAAGCGAAGAAATTCAAGTTTTCGCCGGCTTTCCTCAAGATGGCCGGTGAAGATGGCGAAGTGCAGTGGTATGTAGTAGCCGACCTCTCAAGAAAGAATACGCAGTATGTACATGCCATTGTTGATACCGACAATGACCTTGTTGAGTTCAAGACTATCGATGAAACCACTTGGGAAGGAGGTATTGAGGTAGGTGTGTCTGCCGGACCGGGTATCAATAGCAAGACTTATCAGCCGGGCGAATGGCTGGCTAAGAAGACGTTCCTGAAGAACAAGCCTGACATACTGTTAGAGTACGAGATTGAGGGACCGGAAATCGTTGTTCCTCTGTGGGGACCGCTGGGCTTGGTAGTAAATACGGGCTTTACCATCGAGTTCAAAGTTGAGGCTTGTGGTAAGGTGCGTTTCATCCGCACTACACGTAAGGTCACAGGTACCAGAGCATACAAGGGTAACGTCACTAATATTGATGACGACGAGACGAAGAAAGAAAACGGCCTGAAAGAAGCCAGTATCTCCGGTACAGCGAAGCTCGAAATGTCGCTTTCTGCTGGTGTGGGTCTCCGTGTGGGTAAGGGCATCTCGCTCGATGTCACCTTTGGAGCCACGATTACCGGCGGATTTGAGATTAAGGCATATAAGAACTTTGCTGAGGAAGGCAACTACGGTGAGCAGCAGGTGACACACGACAACTACGTGCGACTCTACTCCAACTGGGGCTTCTATATCGGTGTGAAAGTGAAGGCTTTCTTCTTCACCGCTTTGGACGAGAAGTTCCCCTTCGAGCCTCACGACCTCTTTAACGAGAAGTACACCTTCTTCCCGCAAATAGACGAAGAGGAAAGCAAGGTGAAACTGGCAGAAGACGAGGAACAGTTTGTAGAAGATGGCGAGTTCCAACGAGCGGTCGAGTACTTCTGGTACACCCAGAAGTTCAAACATGTGGGCATCTATGTCTCGATGTTCGGCAACGACAACCTCGTCATGCCTTTCGTCCGCGTCTATGAGGGGCGCACGAAGAACCAGGTGGGCAATGATATCTATCCTGAGGAGGCGCAAGGCATGTCGGGCTATGTGGTGAGGAACAACAACGATGCCCTTTACCACTATCACCTTGAGGAACTTGAGGATGACAAGCTCTACCGGCTCGTGCCGTGCATTAACTGGGCTGGTGCTGTCTACGAGTATCCGCATGAGTCGCTCTACTTCAACTCCGTTTCGCCTTACGTCTATTTGAATGATGTTCCCGGTCAGGATTCCAACTGCTATCAGGTTTTTGGCGAGCGCGACCACGAATTCAGTGAGAAGTATCCCTACCACTATGTCATTGCAGCCTATCCTACTGTGCAAGGATGGTCGTACATCAAGAAGTTCGGACTGCTGGTAAAGGTCTACAACAGCAAGAACAAATGCGTTATCAACCAGCGATTGCAAATCAAGGAGGACAAGTTCAATACCTATACCGTGGGCATAGACTTGCGCACCAACGTCTATAACCCGCTTGTAGAGATTCAGCCCTTTGCCTATCTTTACAAGGATGGCACGCAGGCTGAGCTGAAGTACTTCCCCAAGGAGAAGCGCGAACTGAAGCTGGAAGAGCCTATTGGCACGCAAAAGGAACTGGACGAGTTCTATAAGACTGCCAAGATTCTCAAGCCGACGAACAAATAGTTTTACGACTCCTTCAGGCTGTCTACTTATGGGCATATCAATATATACTTTGACCTCAGACCTGCACAATGAACAGGCTGTGGCAACTGTAACGAACGATTTTCTTGGTAGTCTTCATGTTGGCTATATACTTAAAGGGCAAGACTATAGCGATTATGGAAATAGTACGCTCAGCGTAATTTATGTGCGCACTGGCGGAACAGAAGGCATCTTCAAGCAGTTGTTGCCAACGTTGCAGGAAAAGTCTTCAGCACCCTTCTATTTGCTGACATCAGGGAAGAGCAACTCACTTGCCGCCTCTATGGAGATTCTTTCCTTCTTGCGCCAACATCACATAATGGGTGAAATTATTCATGGCAGTGCTGATTATATCTCTAAACGTCTTCACATGCTTGCCAAGCTTGCTGAAGCGAAGAAAGCGCTTGCAAACTGCAGACTTGGCATTATAGGTGAACCTTCCAACTGGCTGATCTCCAGCCATGCCGATGCCTCATTGGTAAAAGAGAAGTTAGGCGTTGAATTGGTGGACATTCCCATGGAAGAACTGCTTCAAGCCTTTGCTGCCACACTAGTATGTGCTGTGGAAGAGATTTCTCCTTCCGAAGCAATCCGCAAGTCATTGCCCGATGCCCAGAGAATATATGTTGCTTTGAAGAAGATAGTAGAGCAATATGAGCTTCAGGGATTCACCTTACGTTGTTTTGATCTGCTGACTGCTGTTAAGAATACAGGCTGTCTGGCTTTGGCTAAACTGAATGCCGAAGGGGTGGTGGCAGGCTGTGAGGGCGATGTGCCTGCCATGCTTTCCATGAAGGTCATACAGTCACTTCTGGGCGTTTCAGGCTTTCAGGCAAATCCTTCAACCATCAATCCAGAGACGGGAGAGATGCTTTTTGCTCACTGCACCATTCCGCTGAACATGGTGGAACGTTATGAGTTCGATACCCATTACGAGTCGGGCATTGGGGTGGGTATCCGAGGTTATATGAAAGAGGGGCCTGTTACCGTTTTCAAGCTTGCAGGCAATTTGGAACGTTGCTTTATTGCAGAAGGTCAGTTGGTTAGAAACCAGGCAAAGTCCGACCTTTGCCGAACGCAGCAGGTAATCCAGCTGGCAGACAAACATCTGACCTCCTATTTTCTAAACAACCCGATAGGTAATCATCATATCATTGTTCCTGGACATCACAAAGACCTGTTGGAACAGTTCCTGTGCTCTACTATTGGGATTCGCTCTGTTTAGCATTTGTCTGGTAGATTCTGACACCCCCGGTTTTTACTTGTTGCCCCAGTAGAAAACGGTCGATAAAGGCTTGTACCTCTGGCCACTGCTGTTCTGGCAGCTGACAGTGCCCGTGTCCACCTACTATGCTCCATCCCATACGGTCGGCAATGCCGAAATATTCCCATACCTTGCAGGCAGCCGAGGCTGAGGGAAGCATAGCAGCATCGGAAAGCCATGGGTAGTCAGGATTGCCCAATAGCAACAGCGCACGTGGGCATACCATTGCACATAACTCATGCTGGTCGTAGGGTAGTCGGTAAACAGAGTCGCCTCGGAAGTTCTCGCGCAGCCTCTCCAAGAACCAGTGGTAGTCAGTCTTGTCAATAT
>JAEEGL016001461.1_pt1 | contig 15364 bp, 10 predicted proteins | sample 9134231 | NCBI WGS metagenome assembly JAEEGL01 (sample SAMN16246548, study PRJNA631951) | gut metagenome | biome: gut microbiome; feature: rumen; material: fiber-attached | host: Bos | place: Iran: Karaj | collected 2018-10 | reverse complement strand
TGGACGGGAGGTTACTTACAGGACCGTGGACGGTTGGGAAATGCTCCAACTGCCTTATGGCACAGGTGCCTTCTCGATGTCCATCATCCTTCCTCCGGAAGGAGAGGATTTCCGGAGCACGGTCCTCGACTTTGACAGATGGACTTCATTCAGCAGGGCCCCTCACGGATACTACGAAGTGAACATGACCATTCCTTCATTTATCACAAGTGACAAGCATGATCTCATTGCCCCGTTGAAAGCCATGGGTATGACTTTGCCTTTCTCAGCCAAGGATGCTGACTTCTCCTCCATGGCAGAAAAGGAACTCTACATTGGTAAAGTCGATCAGAAGACATTCATTGAAGTCAATGAGACAGGTACCAAGGCATCAGCCGCTACAGTCGTACAAATGGTGGATGCGCTTGGTTCTGGCTACGAGCCGCCCGTACCCCCTGAACCTGAATCGGTCAACTTCGATGCCGACCGCCCGTTCTTTTATGTGATCAGCGAAAGCAGCACCCGTTCTATCCTGTTCATAGGCCAGGTCACGGATCTCTGACAGCTCCCACTACACCGGGTCGCCCCTGCCTTCGGATGGAATTGTTCATGCTCGGCAGACCGAGTGAATACGCCCTGTGGGGCCGGCGTGTCGGCAGTAGGGATGTTGGTTTTTACAAAAAAAGTTAAAAAATCCCTTCGTCGCTGCTCTTGTTGGATGAAAATGGCTATCTTTATGCTCCGAAAAAAACTGAACCATGGATTATAAAGATGCTATCAGATTCTATCCCGATTTCCCTATCAAGGGAGTCAATTTCGTGGATGTTATCCCCTTCATGCAGGACAAGGAGCTTTTCCGCAACATGACCCGTGACCTCGGTGTCCTCTGCGCTTCTCCCAATGTCACGGCCCCGGAGGCCAGGGGCTTCCTGTTCGCCACCCCTATGCTGGCGGACTGCCCCAATATCCGGTGCGCCATCCCCATCCGCAAGAAGGGCAAGCTCCCTTACGCCGGCGACGACCTCGTGCAGGTGAACATACAGAAGGAGTATGGCTTCGACGAGGTGTTCTACCGTCTGTCCGACATCGCAGCCGGCGTCCCGAAAGGCGATACGATTGAGATAACGTTCTTTGACGACATCCTCGCCACCGGCGGCACTGCGAAAGGGATTGCGGAAGACCTTCAGAAGAGGACCGTCGTAGTTGACGGCAAGGAATACCGCATCAAGGTCACCGACTTCGTATTCGTGGTAGAGATCACCGACCTTCCCGGCCGCGAACTCCTCGAGCCAATTGCCCCCGTCAAGGCCCTGATCAAGGTCACGGAGGGATAGGGGCACCCTGACACGATAATCATAAATACGCTATATCAGATGGAGTACAGAAAAACCTTCATCCTGCTGCTGGCTCTTGCGGTGTCCCTGCCGCTCTCCGCGCAGGACAAACCTTTCATGCAGGACCTTCCTTACTATGTGGAGAACTTCTCGGTATTCGGCCTGAACCAAGAAGAGGGCAGGGCGTTCCATATCCCTGAGCGATCGGTTTCCCTGAACGGGAAATGGAAGTTCTTCTATGGAGAAAACCCTTATGAGGTGCCTGACGGCTTCTTCCGCCCGGGCTTCAACGACCGCAGATGGGCTGACATCAACGTCCCGTCCAACTGGGAGATGGAGGGTTTCGGCCAGGCGCTGTTCCGCAACGTCACCACGCCCTTTCCTAACTATCGTCCCGACTTCGTGAATCAATATATGCCGCAGCGGCGCATGCCTGCCGGCATGGGTCCGATGGCCGAGCCGCAGCACCCGCTGTTCAGCGTCGCGATGCCGAACGTCCCGATGGATGTGAATCCCACCGGAGCCTACCGTACATCGTTCACTCTGCCTTCCGCCTGGAAGGGTGACCACGTGTTCCTGCGCTTCGAGAAGGTGGCTTCGGCTTCCTTCGTCTGGGTGAACGGGGAGCAGGTCGGTTACAACGAAGGTGCGCAGGAGCCTTCCGAATACGATATCACGAAGTATGTCAAGCCTGGCCGCAATAACGTGGCCGTCCTGGTTCTGAAGTATTCTGACGGATACTATCTTGAAAGTCAGGACTACTGGCGCCTCGCCGGCATCTTCGACGACGTGACGGTCTTTGCCGTGCCTCAGGCGCGCATCCGCGACTGGCAGGTCATTACTGATTTCGACAAGACTTATACCGACTCCGACCTTAGCGTAGCGATTGACCTCAAGGCTTATGATGTTCCGGCATCGGGTTATACCCTGACCGCTGCGGTGTCCCGCGAGGGCAGGACGGTCGCGTCCATGCAGCAGGCCGGTATCAGCCTGGCTGCCGGCGCCCAGCAGACCTTCACTCTCCGCTCCCGCGTTACAGCCCCGCTCAAGTGGACGGCCGAGACCCCCGACCTCTATGACCTGAAGATGACGCTTGCGGACGCTTCTGGCCGCGTCGTCGACGAGGTGGCCAAGCGCATCGGCTTCAAGAAGACCGAGATCATAGACGGTGTCTTCTACCTGAACGGCCAGCCGCTCAAGGTCAATGCCGAGTGCTCGCACATGCAGCATCCCGAGCTCGGACACGCCATGGACGAGGCTACCGTACGTCGCGATTTCGAAATACTCAAGCAGTTCAATTTCAACGGAGTGCGTACTTCGCACTATCCTCCGGTCAACGAATATCTCGACCTTGCGGACGAGTATGGCCTGTATATCATAGACGAGACAGGTGACGAGTCGCACGCGACGGAGTACGTTTCATATCTGCCCGAATTCGTCCCCATGTACCAGGAGCGCGTGCGCCAGATGGTACTGCGCGACCGCAACCACGCCTGCGTGCTTTTCTGGAGCGCCGGAAACGAGAGCGGTGAGGGGCCGAACATCGGCGAAGTGGTCAAGGAGGGAAGGAAATACGACCCTACGCGCTACTGGATGTACGGCGGGAATGCCGCCAAACATGCGGCCGAGGATATTGTCGGCCCGCGCTATCCCGTTCCCCTGGAGCACGAGCTCGACTATGGCCTGAACCCCACGGACAAGCGCCCGTCGTTCATGGATGAATACGTGTCTGTAGCCGGCAACGGCGGCGCCAACTTTGACGATTTCTGGCGTGAGATCGACGAGCATCCCTCGCTGCTCGGCGGTGCCATCTGGGACTTCGTCAGCCCCGGCCTCACCGAGCCCGTGCGTGCCCTGAGCGACAAGTCGCCCTTCGGCACGCCGGCGCATATCATGGGCCGTGCGAAGCTCGTCGCGGGCCCTACGGGCAAGGCTATCGACCTGAACAAGCAGGACCAGTGGGTACAGGTGTACCGCTCTGATAATGTGGAGATTGCGGGTGATAAACTTACACTGACGCTCGATGTCTATCCGCGCATGTTCAACAAGAGCGGCGGGTATTTCATCACCAAGGGCAGCCGCCAGTTCGGCCTGCGCCAGCGCGGTGCCGACGGCATAGAGTTCTACCTTGACAACGGTCAGGTACGGAGCGTCAGCGGCAAGCTTCCCGCCGATTGGGAGGACAAGTGGCACAATGTGACGGCCGTATATGACGGTGAGTCGATGAAGATATATGTCGACGGGGCTGAAGTCGCTTCCGGAGAGACTTCGGGCCGCATCCGCAACCTTCCCCTGTCGCTGTGCATAGGCCGCGACGAGGAGAAGCACGGCCAGGAGACGAATGAATACATCTGCGACGCTCTGATCGACAACGTCGGCGTATTCGCGGCTGCGGTGAAGCCCTCCGAGGGCTTCGACCCCGCCGCGGCAGCGCTCTGGCTCGATTTCGAGGAGGAGCGCAACGAAGGCACCTTCTGGTCCTACGGCATCGGTGCCAGGACTTACGGAAGCATCTGGCCCGACCGTACGCCCCAGCCGGAGATGTGGCAGATGAAGAAGAGCGCCCAGCCGCTGCGCTACCGGCTGCTCGACAGCCGTACCGGCCTGCTGGAAGTGCGCAACCGCAACTACTTCAGCAATGCATCGCAGTATAGGACAGTATGGGAGATCACCGCTGACGGCGAGACCATCGCGTCCGGCGAGCTGCCGCTCGACATCGCACCCCAGCAGACGGTGACGCTGAAGGTCCCTTATTCCAAGCCGGCCGTCCAGCCCGGCAAGGAGTACCGCCTGACGGTCAGCTCTTCGCTCCGCTCGGACGAGATCTGGGCTCCCGCAGGCCACGAAGTGGCGTGGGAGCAGTTCGAGCTCAGCGAGTGGAACGTGCCGGCCGCGCCGGCGGCGAAGCCGTCCGGGCAGGTCGCCGTGACGAAGTCGGGCGACCGCGTGACGGCGTCCGGCGCCGGCTTCCGCTACTCGTTCGATGCCGTTTCCGGTGCCCTTGTTTCCATTGAAGTGGATGGACGTGAGATGCTTACGTCTCCCTTGAAGCTCAACCTCTGGCGTGCCCCGCTCGCCAATGAGCTTGACGGCTGGAACTCCTATGGGTTCCGCTACGCCATGGATGGCGCGACTGGTTACGGTGCGATGGGCCACAGTTCAGTGATCGCTGCAGTGCATTACAATGCCGGAGTTGACAACCTTATCGGTGTCCCGATTTCGGTGGATGCCCGCCAGGAGGACGGCTCCGCATTCGTCGATGTCCGTGAACTCGTCCTGTTCGGCGGAAGTGCCCAGGGCAGTGTCACCCAACTGGACGCTTATATCACGGGACGCCGCAGGGTAGGAATTGAAAGCATATATTCCTACAGGATCGATGCCGACGGTACCCTTACGGTATTCCACGAAGTCACTCCCGAGAGCGAGATGCCGGCCTGGCTGCCGCGCATCGGAGTGACCCTGTCCCTGGACAGTTCGCTCGAGCGTGTAGACTGGTACGGCCGCGGCCCGCAGGCTTCCTATCCGGACCGTAGGACAGGTTACCGTATCGGCGTCTGGTCATCTACCGTGGATGATATGTATGAGCCGTATCTGCTTCCTCAGGACTATGGTCTGAGGATGGACTGCCGCCGTGTCTGCTTCACCGACGCATCGGGCAAGGGCCTTATGTTCAGCATGGACGAGCCTTTCAATTTTAATGCTTATCCGTTTACTACTGAGAACCTTACCAAGGCGGTATACCAGTATCAACTGCAGCGCTCCGGTGACATCACCGTCAATCTCGACTATGCCACTACCGGCGTCGGAGATACTGCCCGCGGCCCTCTTCCGGGATACCGCGCATTCCCGAACGCCTATAAGCGCACCATTACCATCGTTCCTGTCAGATGACGATGGTGCTTACGCTGTAGGCGGGAATATTCACCCTGACAGCCCTGGGGCCGGCCTTTATGGCCAGGTCCCGGGGCTTGCCGGTTTTCTCGGCCACGAGGACCACGATGGTCCCGTCGGGGTTGCGGAATGCCATTGCTTCCTCCATCGAACCTGAAGTGCCGAGATATACGGCACCGGGCTTGACGTAGCCGCTGATGTGCTTCATCTCATAGAATTCGTAATTCCTCCTGAAAGTGCCGGTCTCATAGTCGACGCTGATAAGGGAGTTCTGCTGCCAGCCCCAGGTGCTGACCTCACCTTCGAACAGTGCGAGGTTCCAGTAGTCGTAGATGGCGACTCCGTTGTCCATGTTGTGTTTCAGGAGGTCCCAGGCGTCCATGAAGTCCTTCCAGCTGTTGGCTCCGTAGAAGCACTGCTGTTCGCTCATCACCATGGTCAGGCCTGGATAGCTCTCGTGGATGAGCGGGAGAGCGTCCTTGCCTGCCCACTGGAAGGCCACGCCCTTGATGTCCTTGCCTATCATTGGATCTGTGAGAACGGTGTCGACCAAGGCCCTGTCCGGACGTTCCATCGTACCGAAGAATACATCTACTCCTTCCTCCTTCATCGCAGGCACGAGATAATGGAGGAAATCTGTAATGCCGCGAGCGGTCCAGGTGCAGGAGGGGAAGTTCTGATCGGAGTTGAACTCGTTCTGGGGCATTACCATGAAGATGTCTATGCCCTGCTCCCTGTAGGCTTGAATATACTTCTGGAAATAAAGTGCGTAAGCTTTGAAGTAGGCCTCATCCTGGATGAAGGAATCTTCCCCTTCGTGCATTATCTGGCTGTCTGACAGCTCGTTGTCACGTATGAGATTGTCGAGTTCGAGGCGCTTGCGGCCGGGGGAGGGCAGCGCAGAGCGTGCCCTCAGCGGCCGGCTGGCGTAGTGCCCGTTGACCTTCATCCACTGGGGTGGACACCAGGGAGAGCCCCAGATTTTCAGGTCGGGATTCTTGTCCAATGCGCTCTTTATCAGCGGGATGAGCGTCTGTTTGTCGTTGTCGACGGAGAAATGCTCCATCGCCAGGTCTCCCGGAGTATCGTCAAAGGAATAATACTTCAGGGCGAAATCGCTGGCACCTATCGGCATTCGGCAGATAGTGAAGCCCATCCCTCCGTCCGGAGCGAAAAGCTCGGTCATTATTGCGTCGTAATCTTCGGGGGAGAGTTTCGACAGCGCGCGGTGCGACAGCTCGCTGAAACAGGTCCCGAAGCCCTGGACGGTCTGTCCTGTCGCTTCGAGATCTACGATGAGGCTGGCTTCCGTCCCTCCCAGATTCCTGTCATAGGACGATGTCTCGAACCACGGATTGTCCTCCGTAGTCGTGTAAACCATAAAACGGTTACCGTTGCAGGCTGCTGCGAGAATGGCTATGACGCAGACAGTGAGTTGCTTGATAAACTTGCTCATAATGGAGAGGGCTTGGTAATCGTGACGTAAAGATAATCAATAAATGGATAATGTGCGATAATCGCAAAAAAGGCAGCCTCCCGGCTGCCTTTCGTGATTCCGCGGGGATTCGAACCCCGGACCCACAGCTTAGAAGGCTGTTGCTCTATCCAGCTGAGCTACGGAACCGTCCCTCGTTTCAGCTATGTTGCTGAACGGACTGCAAATATAAGAATTTATCCCGAAAGAGCCGGAATGTGGTTTGTTTTATTTGAGAATTGTTATATTTGTAACGTTTTAGTTGATTAACGGACATAACTTTCACGGATATGGATTCTCTGTTTTATGCCATTCCTGTGGCATCCGTCATCGCTTTGGCTTTCGCCTGCATGTTCTACCGCCAGATGAAGAAGGAGGACGAAGGCACTCCGTCGATGCGCCGTATAGCGCAGTTTGTCCGAGAGGGAGCCATGGCCTATCTCAAGCAGCAGTACAAGGTCGTCATCATAGTTTTCGCCATCCTGGTGGTGTTCTTCGCCATCCTGGCCTACGGCTTCGGCGTCCAGAACCCCTGGGTGCCGTTCGCCTTCCTCACTGGAGGTTTCTTCTCCGGACTGGCCGGCTTCATCGGGATGAAGACCGCGACCTATGCGTCGGGCCGTACGGCCAACGCGGCGCGGAGGTCGCTCAATTCCGGCCTGAAGGTGGCGTTCCGCTCCGGAGCCGTGATGGGTTTGACCGTCGTGGGCCTGGGCCTGCTGGACATTGCCATCTGGTTCATTGTGCTCAATGCCTGCGTGCATGAGGCTTCCATGGCCCAGAAGCTTGTAGTGATCACGACCACGATGCTGACCTTCGGAATGGGCGCGTCCACGCAGGCGCTGTTCGCGCGCGTGGGCGGCGGCATCTACACCAAGGCCGCCGACGTGGGCGCGGACATAGTCGGCAAGGTCGAGTCAGACCTGCCTGAAGACGACCCGCGCAACCCGGCGACCATCGCCGACAACGTCGGAGACAATGTCGGCGACGTCGCCGGAATGGGCGCGGACCTCTACGAGTCCTACTGTGGCTCAATCCTTTCCACCATGGCTCTCGGCGCTTCGGCCTTCTTCCTCGCCGGGCCGGAAATGCAGATGAAGGCCATACTCGCCCCGATGCTGATTGCGGCGGTGGGAGTAGTCCTTTCGGTCATTTCGATATTCACCGTACGTACCAGGGAGGGAGCGACGATGAGCCAGCTGCTCAAGAGCATGAGTTTCGGCACCAACCTCGCCGCGGCGCTCAGCGCGCTGGCGTCCTTCGGCATCCTTGCGCTGGTATTCGGGACGTGCGACAATCTCTGGTGGCATCTTGCATGCTCCGTCCTTTCCGGCCTGATAGCCGGTGTCGTAATCGGCAAGGCCACGGAGTATTACACTTCGCATTCCTACCACCCGACCAAGAAGCTCGCCGAGTCCGCCAAGACAGGTCCCGCGACCGTAATCATAAGCGGTGTAGGCCTCGGTATGGTTTCGACAGCCATTCCCGTGATTGCTATTGTATGCGCCATTGTCCTCGCATACCTCTTCGCCATAGGCTTCGATGTGCAGCACATGATGTCGGCTGCCAACCTCTCGCAGGGCCTGTACGGTGTGGCAATCGCCGCCGTGGGCATGCTGAGCACCCTCGGCATCACCCTTGCGACCGATGCCTACGGCCCGATTGCGGACAATGCCGGAGGCAACGCCCAGATGTCCGAGCTCGAGCCCCAGGTGCGCGAGCGCACCGATGTGCTCGATGCGCTCGGCAATACCACCGCGGCGACGGGCAAGGGCTTCGCAATAGGCTCGGCCGCCCTGACCGCCCTCGCCCTTCTGGCCTCTTACATTGAGGAGATCAAGATTGCCGTCGGCCGCACCGCCGGGGCGCTCATCAACGGCGTCGATGCGGCTTCGGCCTCCATCCTGGATGTTCTTAATGAGTTCAATGTCAGCATAATGAATCCAGCCCTGCTGTCCGGAGTGTTCATCGGAGCCATGATGGCCTTCCTTTTCTGCGGCCTTACGATGAACGCCGTCGGACGTGCTGCTTCGAAGATGGTGATGGAGGTTCGAAGGCAGTTCCGTGAGATCAAGGGCATCCTCACCGGGGAGGGCACGCCCGACTACCGCCGCTGCGTGGAGATATCCACCAAGGCTGCCCAGCACGAGATGCTGGTGCCTTCTCTGATTGCCATCGTCGTGCCCGTCCTCACCGGAGTCGTGCTGGGCGTCGCCAGCGTCCTCGGCCTGCTCTTCGGCGGCCTCGGCGCCGGATTCGTCCTCGCCGTCTTCATGGCCAATTCCGGCGGAGCCTGGGACAATGCCAAGAAGTATGTCGAGGAGGGTCACTTCGGAGGCAAAAACTCCGACGCGCATCACGCCACTGTCGTGGGCGATACGGTCGGAGATCCTTTCAAGGACACTTCCGGTCCTTCGCTGAACATCCTCATCAAGCTGATGAGCATGGTGTCCATCGTGATGGCGGGCCTCACCGTGGGCGCGCACCTGTTGTAGAAGCTATTTCTTCCTGCTGCCCAGAACCTGGATCAGGACTATCGTGGCAATGCCCAGGGCGCACCAGAGGATGGCGCCCGGGACTTGCCTGTCCAGGGTCTCCCCGAGGCTTGTGAGAACGCTGTAAGCATCGGCGCTGCTGCCGGATTCGAGCATCTCTGCGGGCAGGAGGTCGCTGCGCAGCAGCTGGGCGTGGGCGCATGAGTCAAGGTCGTTCCACGGCCAGACCTTGACGAGCGAGCCCAGCACGAAGCCCAGGAGCACCAGCATTGTCTGACGTTCCCATCTGGCCAGCAGCCAGTTGAGGAACTTGGCGAACGCGAGTATGCCCACGGCACAGCCGAAGGCGAATACGAGCAGTACAGGGATGTCCATGTTGCTGACCGCGCCCATTATGAAGTCGTACTTGCTGAGTATTACCAGGATGAAACTGCCGGAGATGCCCGGGAGTATCATCGTGCAGATGGCCAGGGCTCCGCACAGGAATATGAACCACATCGAATCCGGCGTGGAGGTGGGGGAGAGGGTGCAAACGACAAGCCCCAGTATGGCACCTGCCAAGGCGAACAGCACGTCACGCACTTTCCAGCCCTTGATGTCCCGGAACATGTAGAAAGCCGAGGCGAGGATAAGCCCGAAGAAGAAAGCCCAGACCAGTATGGGGTGATAGAGCAGTTCGTGTTCGATAAGCTTCGCGAGCGTGAAGATGCTGAGGATGACGCCGATGGCCAGCCAAAGAAGGAACCTGCCGTGGACGCCCTTCCAGAACTCCTTGAAGCGGCCCTTGAAAAGGTCTTTCCAGGGTGCGGGACTCATGACGTCGTTAAGCGCTCCGACGAGTTCTTCGTAAATGCCTGATATCAGGGCGATCGTGCCGCCGGATACTCCCGGTACCACATTTGCTGCGCCCATGAAGAAGCCCTTGACGGCTACGGCTATGTCCTTCAAGAGATTCATCCCTTATTTGATTTTCGCGAGGAGTTCCTTTACGGACTTGAAGACTTCATCCTCCGGCAGCGGCACGGTGTCTGGGCCCTGGGGTTCCATGACCACGAGGTCGAAGATGTTGCCCGGGAGCTGCTTGCGGCCGATCTTGAACTTGGCCTGGCTGCAGGTGGCCATATATTGGATGGGGTAGTCGTCCTTGGCAATCAGGGAGATGAACAGGTCGGGGCTGGCGGCGAGCATCAGGTCCAGTTTCTCCCTCGAAGGCTTGCCGTAGAAGTTGAGGTCCTTCTTCAGCACTGTGTTGGTGATGCTGGTAATAAGGCGTTCGGAGTCTCCGATCTTGCGGAAGTCGAAGAAGAAGATCTCCCCCTTGATACCGTTGTCACGGTAGAAGGCCATTATGTCCTTCTTGCACTCGTCGAACGACGTGTCCTCTACGTCGATGAATGTCACCGCCGTCCGGATGTCCTTGAGGGGGGTTATGTTCGTATGGACCTGGCTGCCGTGTTTCTTCAGCGAGCGGTTCCTCAGGAAGTCTATGATGAACATGGTCTAATTGGTCTCGATTTGGCCGCCGTTGGCGACGATGAGTTCGCGTATCTCCTTCTTGGCGTCCCTCCAGCGCGGGATGTCGATCTTGGTGCCGATGACCTCGACGACCTTGGCGGCGATGATGGAACCGACCTCGCCGCAGACCTCGAGCGGCATGCCGAGGGCATGCGCGTAGAGGAAGCCGGCGGCGTATGTGTCCCCGGCGCCGGTGGCGTCCAGGGGAACTGCCGGCCAGGGGCGGATGAAGTGCTCCTCGTCCCCGCTGCGTACCCAGGATCCGTCTTTCCCGACCTTGACTACCGCGATGCGGCAATGCCTGGAGATTTCCACAAGGGCATCGTGGGGATCGGCGAGTTTTGTGAAAGCCTTTGACTCCGTCTCGTTGGCGAAGACGATGTCCACGTACCTGTCGACGATGTCATGCAGGAAGGCTTCGTTGGACTCCACCACGTTGTAGGAGGCCATGTCGAGGGAAATGATGCATCCGGCATCGTGGGCCATCTGTACGGCCTTGCGTATAAGTGCCTGGTTCTGCACAAGATAGCCTTCAATGTGGAAATAGTCATGGCCTTCGAAATACTCCGGTTTGAGGTCTTCCGGCACGAAGTCCAGGGCTGCTCCGAGATAGACCGCGAAGGTGCGTTCGGCGTTGCCGCCACTGACGAAGACCATCGAGCGTCCGGAGGGGTTGGGACTCTTCAGCAGCACGGTGTTGACGCCGAACTGCTCGAGGCTGCTCTTGAAGAGCAGGCCGAGCTCGTCTTCGCCGATTTTCCCGATGAAGGCGGAGGGCATTCCGAAGACGGCCGTGCAAGCGATGGTGTTGGCGGCGGAGCCGCCCGCCACGTAGTGCACGTCGAGGGTCTTGAGGGCGTTCCATATCTTGTCCCCGGTTTCAGAGTCGACATGCTGCATGCTTCCCATCGGGAGATGGAAAGTCTTGAGGAACGTGTCGTCGGGAAGGACGGCCAGGATGTCCGTCAATGCATTGCCGATGCCGAGGATGGATTTCATTGAGTGATGGTATTTAATTTGCTAATCGCGCAAAGTTACTCAAAATTATCTATATTTGCGTGCTATGAACGAGAAGACCTCCAAAATATTGAAATCCGCGTTCTGGGCAGTCCTGGCCCTGGTATTGCTGTGGTTCTCCTTCCGCGGGGTGGACTGGAACGAGTTCTGGAAAGTCATCCGCACCTCGCGCTGGGGCTACGTCGCACTGGCCATGGCTGCTGGAGTGTTCTCCTTCATATTCCGTTCGCTCCGCTGGCGGCTGCTCATGCTTCCGGTGGAGCCTGCGACCAGGCGCATGGACTGTTACGACGGCTTCACCATCGGCCGTCTGTGCGACTTTGCCGTGCCGCATATAGGCAATTTCGTGCGTTGCGGCTACGTTTTGAGCCCCCGCATGACATACGACAAGGCTCTGGGCACCGTCGTGCTCGAGCGTGTCTGGGATGTAGTGATGCTTGCCTTGCTGATCGTCTCGCTGCTGGTCCTCAAGGGCGGACAGTTCGGCGATTTCTTCTCTGAAAGGGTGTTCGGGCCGGCCGCCTCCAGGCTCAGTGACCATCCATGGAGGATAGCCCTGGTGCTGCTGTCTTTGGCTCTCGCTGTCTATTGGGCGGTGTCTGCCATCCGACGCAGCCGTTTTTCCGAGCGTATCGGCGGCTTTTTCCGCGGTATAGGCGAAGGTTTCTCCTCGTTCCTCAAGATGAAGTCCAAGGGCTGGTTCCTGCTTCTGACCGGCCTGCTCTGGGTCATGTACCTCCTTATGAGCTGGTTCATCATCAAGGCCATCCCCACGGACCTTGGCCTCAACCTCGTTGATGCCCTCTTCATCATGCTGGTCGGGAGTCTCGCCGGCGTAGTCCCCGTCCCCGGCGGCTTCGGCGCCTTCCATTACCTTGTCGCCCTCGCCCTGCAGACGCTTTATGCCATCCCCTTCGACACCGGCATCATCTTCGCCACCCTCTCCCACGAGTCCCAGGCCATCACCCTCATCATCTGCGGCCTCCTGTCCTACGCCCACCAGACCTTCTTTGTCCGCCGTCGCCCGTAGGCTCCCGCTTCTCCTGTCCCCTCCGGTGCTCGGAAACGCCTTCCCTGAGCACCGCGCCCTGCCCTGATCCCTCCGTCCGCAAGTTGCCGGAAAGAAGGCATAGTGCGGGAGATGCCCGCAGGTTGCAGGAAAAGACGGCTTACCCTGCGGGCAAACACCCGCAGGGTAACCTATAAATCGCCCTGCCCTGCGGGTCAGGCGAGGATAAGCTCGACCGGGCAGTGGTCGGAGCCGAAGACGTCGTTGAGGATGTCGGTGGAGACGATGCGGGAGCGCAGGCTTTCCGAAACGAGGAAGTAGTCGATGCGCCAGCCAACGTTCCTCTCGCGGGCCTTCATGCGGTAGGACCACCAGGAGTATTTGGCTTCGTCAGGGTGCTGCAGACGCCAGGTGTCGATGAAGCCGGCGCCGAGCAGCTCGGTCATCTTGGCGCGCTCCTCGTCGGAGAAACCGGCATTGAAGTGGTTGGTCGCTGGATTCTTGAGGTCTATCTCCTCATGAGCGACGTTCATGTCGCCGCAGATGACGACGCCTTTGCGCGAAGCCAGGCCGCTGACATAAGCCCTGAAATCGTCCTCCCATTTCATGCGGTAGTCCAGCCGGCGAAGGCCGTCCTGCGAGTTGGGGACATAGACGCATACCAGGTAGAAGTCCTGCATTTCGAGCGTGACGATACGTCCTTCGTGGTCATGCTCGTCCACGCCCATGCCATACGTGACCGAAAGCGGCTCCAGACGGGTGTAGATGGCCGTGCCGGAGTAGCCTTTCTTGCCGGCATAGCTCCAGTAGGAAGTGTATCCGAGGAACTCCAGGTCCAACTGGCCCTCCTGGAGCTTGGTCTCCTGCAGGCAGACGAAGTCGGCATCGAGCTCCGCGAAGATATCCGCGAAGCCCTTTCCCGCCACGGCGCGCAGGCCGTTGACATTCCAGCTTATGAATTTCATAGGAAAACTATTCGAGTGTCCATTCAGCCCCGTCCTGGGTGTCCTTGACCTTGATGCCGAGGGTGGCCAGGGCATCGCGGATATGGTCGCTCGTCGTCCAGTCCTTGGCAGCCTTGGCCGCAGCCCTGGACTCCAGGACCATATCCATAAGGCCAGAGATGGTCTTCATGGCCTTGCCGCTCTCCTCTTCGTCCTGCAGGCCGAGGACGCCGAATACGATGTCATCGAAGATCTGGACCAGAGTCTCGATGTCCCCCTTCGACAGCTTGAGCTTCTTGTCCTTGGCAGTATTCACCAGCCTGACTGCGTCGAAGATGTGCGACAGTGTGGTAGGGGTGTTGAGGTCGTCGCAGAGCGAATCATATACTCCCTCGAAGATGGCCTTGACCTCCGGCGTGGTGGCCGGGCAGGTGTCCGGCGCTACGCCCGGCGTGTACTCGCCGTAGGCGTAGCGCGGCATCTGCCGCCCAGCCAGCGAGTACAGGTCCTTCGCCCCCTGCAGGATGCGCTTCAGGCCCTTCTCGGAGGCCTGCAGAGCCTCGTTCGAGAAGTCCAGCGTCCCGCGGTAGTGCGCCTGGAGGATGAAGAAACGGACGGTCATGGGGCCGTAGGCCTGCTCTAGCTTCGGATGGTTGCCGGCGAAAAGCTCCGGCAGCGTGATGAAATTGCCCAGGGACTTGCCCATCTTCTGACCGTTGATGGTGATCATGTTGTTATGCACCCAGTAGTGCACGCCCTGCGTGCCGCGCGAAGCGACGTTCTGCGCGATCTCGCACTCGTGGTGCGGGAACATCAGGTCCATTCCGCCACCGTGGATGTCGAACTCGGTACCGAGATACTTCTCTCCCATGACGGAGCACTCGAGATGCCAGCCAGGGAAACCCTCGCCCCAAGGGGAAGGCCATTTCATGATATGCTGCGGCTCAGCCTTCTTCCAGAGTGCGAAGTCGAAGGGAGCATGCTTGTCGCTCTGACCGTCCAGGCTGCGGGTGCCCTCCAACGTGTCGTCCAGCGAGCGTCCGGAAAGGATACCGTAGCGGTGGTCCTGGTTGTATTTCTGCACGTCGAAATAGACGGAGCCGTTGCTGATGTAGGCGTAGCCGGCCTCGAGGATCTTTTTGACGGCCTCGATCTGCTCGACGATATGCCCCGAGGCGCGCGGCTCTATCGAGGGCGGCGCCACGTTCAGCATACGCATGGCCTCGTGATAGCGCAGCGTGTAGGTCTGCACCACCTCCATGGGTTCGAGCTCCTCGAGCCTGGCTTTCTTCGCAATCTTGTCCTCACCCTCGTCGGCATCGTGCTCCAGATGCCCCACGTCCGTGATGTTGCGGACATAGCGCACCTTGTATCCGAGGTGCCTGAATAGTTTCTGCAGCACGTCGTACGTGACGCCCGGGCGGGCATGGCCAAGGTGCGCGTCGCCGTAAACGGTAGGGCCGCACACGTACATGCCTACGTGCCCGGGATTTACCGGCATGAACAGTTCCTTGCGGTGCGACAGGGTATTGTAAAGTCTGACGTCTCTCATACGCGAAAATTAAATCATGCTAAGATAATCATTTCCTGCGTATAAAAAAAGTCCCGCAGCCAAACCGGTGCGGGACTCTTTCAATATGTGGGAACCACTAGAGTTCGTTGAGATCCTGGGCGACTTCGTCCTTGCGGCCGACGATGATGTCCTG
>JAEEGL015560509.1_pt1 | contig 15364 bp, 15 predicted proteins | sample 9134231 | NCBI WGS metagenome assembly JAEEGL01 (sample SAMN16246548, study PRJNA631951) | gut metagenome | biome: gut microbiome; feature: rumen; material: fiber-attached | host: Bos | place: Iran: Karaj | collected 2018-10 | reverse complement strand
TTCAAAGAATTTTACGGCGTTTTTAAAAGAGTGTTCCTCCCACTTGTCATCGGGGTCAAGGAAGGTAACGTACTTGGTGTCAATATGCTCTATACCCATATTTCTTGCAGAGCTTACGCCGCCGTTTTCCTTATAGAAATAAATAATGTTTTCGGGATATCTGTCCCTGTATTCAAAACAGATTTTCTCGCTGCCGTCGGTTGAGCCGTCGTTAACAAGAATAATTTTAATATGCTCTTCAAATCCGAGGGTCTGGTTGATTACGGAATCCAGCGCCTCCCTCAGATAATCTTCAACGTTATAAATGGGAATAATAACCGAAATAATAAAATTCTTAGCCATTACTTTTCTCCTGCAATATTCTATAGTATATTATATCAGCGCTTACATAATAATTCAACTTATTTTATTTTATTGACTAATTAAATTAATAATAGTATAATGCTTTTGAATATTGAAAATCGGAGGACGCATTTATGCTGAACACTGAAAAAACACTTGATACAATTGTAACGCTCTGCAAGGGCAGAGGCTTTGTATATCCCGGAAGCGAGATTTACGGCGGTCTTGCAAACACATGGGATTACGGCCCGCTCGGCGTTGAGCTTAAAACAAATATCAAGGCGGCTTGGAGAAGAAAGTTCATTCAGGAAAACAAGTACAACGTAGGGCTTGATTCCGCAATTCTTATGAACCCTCAGACCTGGGTTGCCTCCGGCCACCTCGGCGGTTTTTCCGACCCGCTTATGGACTGCTGCGAATGTAAAACGCGCCACAGAGCAGACGACCTTATTGAAAACTTTGACGGTACGAACGTTGCGGGCTGGAGCAACGAGGAAATGTCCGCTTACATTAAAGAGCACAACATTCCCTGCCCCAACTGCGGCAAGAATAACTTTACCGATATCCGCCAGTTTAACCTTATGTTCAAAACCTTCCAGGGCGTTACCGAGGACAGCAAGGACGAAATTTATCTCCGCCCCGAAACTGCGCAGGGTATTTTTGTAAACTTTGCAAATATTCAGCGCACAACCCGTAAAAAAATCCCCTTCGGCGTTGCGCAGATAGGTAAATCCTTCCGTAACGAAATTACTCCCGGTAAGTTCATTTTCCGCGTACGCGAATTTGAGCAGATGGAGCTTGAATTCTTCTGCGAGCCCGGAACGGACCTTGAATGGTTTGAATACTGGAGAGGCTTCTGCCGCGACTGGCTGTATTCGCTCGGTATTAAGGAGGAAAACCTCCGTCTGCGCGACCACGACCCCGAGGAGCTTTGCTTTTATTCAAAGGCAACTACCGACTTTGAATACCTCTTCCCGTTCGGCTGGGGCGAGCTTTGGGGCGTTGCTGACAGAACCGATTACGACCTTACGCAGCACATTAACACCTCGGGCAAAAACCTTGAATATTTTGACCAAACGACAGGTCAGAAATACATTCCTTACGTTATTGAGCCCTCTCTCGGCGTTGAAAGACTCTTCCTTGCCGTGCTTTGCGAGGCTTACGATGAAGAGGTTCTTGACGAGGAGAAAAACGACGTCCGCGTTGTAATGCATTTCCATCCGGCGCTTGCGCCGTTTAAGGCTGCCGTTCTTCCTCTTTCCAAAAAGCTGAACGAACAGGCTGAAAAGGTATTTGAAAACCTTTCAAAGAAATTTAACGTTGATTACGACGACGCGGGCTCAATAGGCAAGCGTTACCGCCGTCAGGACGAAATAGGAACTCCGTTTTGCATTACCTATGACTTTGAGAGCGTTGATGACGGCTGCGTAACCGTTCGTGACAGAGACACAATGGAGCAGGTAAGGCTTCCCATAAGCGAGCTTGAAGGCTTTATTGCAGATAAAATTGACTTTTAGGAGGAAATATTATGGAACTTAACAGAAGTTTAATCAAACAGCAGGCAAGACAGCTCATTGCGGGCAAGGTATTCATCCTTTTCCTTATTATCTTTGTTGTCGGCTTGCTTACCGGCGGAATTTCAGGTATTGTTTCAAACATTAAGGTTATACCCGAAATGGTTCAAAATCCCGACGCTTTCAAAAGCTTTCCCTCAAATCCCGAAGCAACATATTCCGGCGGCTTCAGTTTCGGCGGCATTTTCACTCTTGTATTTATGCCCCTTTCGGTAGCGCTTGCAGGTATGTTCCTTCAGTTTATCAGAGGAACTCAGTTTGACCTCGGCGGCGAATTCACCTATGTTTTTAAAAACACCTTTGAAAAAAATTACGTTCAGAAGTTTTTACTTAAGCTTTTAGTTGGTATTTTCACTGTTCTTTGGTCTTTACTTTTCTTTATTCCGGGAATTATATATCATTACAAAACGTATTTTGTTGATTTTATTATGGCGGATAATCCGAACCTTACCTGGCAGGAGACGATTGAGCTTTCAAAGAAAATGACAAACGGCCACAAGGGCGAGCTTTTCATTTTTGATTTAAGCTTTATTCTTTGGTATATGCTTGTTGGAATTACCTTCGGTATTGCCGGAATTTACGTATTTCCCTACATTGTTACCGCCCAGGCGCTTTACTACGAAAACTTTAAGCAGAGAGCGCTGCAGACCGGTCAGATGAACGCACAGGATTTCCTCAGCAACAACGAAAAAATGGCTCAGGCATACAACAATCAGTTCGGCGGAACATATCAGCAGCCCGGCTATCAGGCTGACCCGAATATGTACCAGCCCCCCGTTGCTCCTGCACAGCCAGAGTATCAGGCACCCGTTCAGCCTCAGTATCAGCCGCCGCAGCCCGCAGCTCCCGTAGCTCCCGTAGCTCCCGCTGTACCGGTTCAGCCCGTTGAGGAGGCTCCCGCACCCGCTGCAGAGCCCGTTGTTGAAGAATCTGCTCCGGTTGAAGAAGCTCCCGCAGCTGCACCGAGCGAAGAATTTTACACTCCTCCCGAGGACGTACAAAAGTACTTCACTTCCGGCGAAGAAACCGACGCACCTTCTGACGAACAGTAACAAAAAACGCCCTATCAATAGGGCGTTTTCATTTGTTTGAAAACTTAAGTGCATTATGGTATAATGGATATCAGAGGTGATAAAATGAAGGGCACTACAATGCAGTCTACCGTTTACATAGGACTTAACGATTCTGAAACGGGAGTTCAGAAATTCGGCACGGAAAAATATCTTTCCATTTTAAAAAATGTATGCCAAAACTATAAGGTTGCCTTTTCGGTACACAGGATTGAGGGCGGATATTTCCACGAAAACGGAATGTACGTTGAGGAAACAACGCTTGCGCTGATGTTAATGAATACCCCGCAGGAAACGGTTTACGAAATTGCAAAGGACCTTTGCGCGTTCTTCAATCAGGAAAGCGTTATGGTTACGTCCTCTCCCTGCTTTGCCGTTTTTATTAAAGACAGTATTAAGTAATGCGGAGGTTTTATATGCTTTTTAAAAATCAAAACGGCATAAAAAGTATTACTGAACTTAAAAGCCTGAGCCTCCGTCTAAGCGGTATGCGCATTACCGAAGAATATGAGTTTATTGCAAACGGAGAGCAAACCGAAATATCTTACTATAATATGTCTTACGCAAACGGTGAGGAAGAAAGAATCCTTATAAAGAAAGCCGTATATAATACGCAAACGGTTATTGATATGCTCAACGGCTTTGGCGTTATTAAATGGGACGGCTTTCACGGTAAGCATCCTAAGGGAGTACTTGACGGGACAATGTTTACGTTTAACGCAACGGTAAACGGCGAACAAACGATTTACGCAAGCGGCTCGCAGAACTTCCCAAAAGGCTTTAACGAATTTAAAAAGCGGCTTTATGAAATACTTAATGATAATGACGAATAAAACGCATAATAAAAAGGTGGCTCAAACATTGAGCCACCTTTAATTTATTTTACTGTCTCTTTTCGCCGAGAGCCTTGGAAATCATTTCCTTCTTTTCGCCTACTATGTCATACTTAAACATTGGAATTACGGAAAGAAGAGCAAGAATTCCGGGAAGAGCCGTATAAGCGAAGAAAATAATATCCTTGGTTTTTGAGCTGAACTCGCTTACCGTGCCCGCGTCTATCTGCTTTAAAGTATCCGAATAACCCGAAAGTCCAACAAATACAAGACCGAGTGCGGTTCCGAGCGCAAGGCAAACCTTAATTGTAAGGGTAAGGATTGAATAAGCCGCGCCCTCCATACGCTTGCCGGTTTCATACTCATAGTAGTCAACGCAGTCCGCGGTCATAATCATAGGCATAAGCGTTACGGCGCCGAACTGTAAACCGATAAGGAACAAGGATGCATAGAACAGGATTGTAAGAACCGTGTTATCGGGATTTCTGAACCAGAAGTGACCTACCGCAAACGAAAGGATTGAGGCTGCAAAGCCGTAAACGGAAAGAAGGATATATGCCCTTTTTTCGTTGAGCTTTTTAATAAGCATCGGACAGAGAGCCATACTAATCATTGAGCCGATTGCGGTTACGATACCGAGCACGGCTACAAGGTTCTGAGAGCCTAAAAGAACGTTGGCGGCCTGAACCTGAATACCCATTGCCATCTGACGTCCGAAGCCGAGGAAATAGGAAACGATAACAAGCATAAGCGGCTTATTGTCCTTAAGCGCAGCAAGCATATCCTTGGCGGTGATTTTTTCGTTTGATTCCGTTACAACTCTTTCCTTATTAATAAGAGGAATAAGAGCGAACAGCGCGCAGCCGAGAACTGCGGTTAATACAGCTACCCAGAAGTATTCGCTTGCAATCATCGGGGTGTCAACCTCGCCCTTTTTAACAAATACCTTCGAGCCGTTGGGGATAATAAGGCAAACGATAGGTACGATTACAACGCAGGCGGAAAAGCCTATCTGCTTTGCCGTATTTGAAATAGAAACAACGTTCGTTCTTTCCGTCGGGTTCGGGGTAAGCGCAGCGGCAATGCCCTGTGACGGAACGTCGCCCATTGTCATTGCAATTGACCAGATAAGGTATGTAACAAAAATCCAAATATAAGTCAACAGCTGGTTGCTTTTGAAAGGAACGTTAATAAATACAACTGCGCTCATAATAAGCAGCGGAGCAATTGAATAAAGAATCATTGACTTAAACTTGCCGCGCTTGCTTTTGGAGCGGTCAACCATACCGCCTACTATCGGGTCCGCAACGGCGGAAAGAATTTTTGCAACAAGAATAAGAATACCTACAATTCCGATATCCACACCGAGGATTGAACCGTCAAACTCCGCCTGATAGGAATTGAGCAAACCTACTATTGCCTGAAAGCCGAAAAGTCCGAGCGAATAGGCAAGTATTTCTTTAAACTTCAGGTGTTTTACCTTCGTAATATCTTCCATAAATATTCCCCCCGTTATTCACTAATCCATAAATACTTCTTTGAAAATGTCAACGTTTGCCATTTTCATTACGGCGCTGAAAAGCTTTGAGCCGTATACGGGCATAAGGCGGTTGAAGCTGCTCATGGCATGAGCGTCAAAGCCCCTTACCTGCATCGGATATTTATATTCGATACCGCGCATAATCATTCTTACCATCTTATCGCAATCGGTAGAAATCATATTCATAACCTTTGCGCCCTTATCGTTGCTCTCCTCGCCCTGATTACGGAAAATATCCGTTTTTGTAAAGCCGGGGCAAACGAGCGAAACGTACATTTTGCCTGCAAATTCAACGCGCAGTGCTTCCGTAAAGCCTTTAAGCGCAGCCTTTGACGCGGAATACATAGAGGTTCCCGCAAGAGTCATAAGCGCTGCAGAGGAATCAATATTGATTACAGCCGGACTGTCGGATTCAAGAAGAATCGGAAGAAGTGTTTTGGTTGAATAAATACAGGAATAGAAATTAATATTCATTGCCTGATTGATTTCATCATAGGAATATCTGTCAAAGCGCTTAAACTTGGGAAGGATACCCGCATTATTAATAAGTATATCGGGCTTTACGCCTTCCGCATTAAGCTCCTCGGCAAAGCTTTCCCAGTTTTCCTTAACGGAAACGTCAAAAAGCTTGTAGGAAAACTTATCCTTAGACGCGTCGCCGGGCGCTTCGATAGACTTTAGCATTTTAGGCTCGCTTCTTGCAACGCCGATTACGGTACAGCCGTGCTTTTTGATAAGGGTTGCGGCAATACCCGCTCCCATACCGCCTGAAGCACCCGTAACAACAGCGGTTTTTCCGCTGAGCCAGCAATTACTGCTCATAATTATTACCTCCAAACAGAAATATTCATTATGATTATACTATACTTTTCTTTTTAATACAATATCTTTTTAATTTATTATACAATGTATAAATATTAGACAATTTTGTATATTGTTTAATAAAAATGTTGACAAATACTAATTTTTGTGGTATTAATAGCATACTAAAAGATAATAGACACTAAAAGACAGTAGACGAAAGGAGCAGGCATGGATAAACGAATTGTTCGCACAAGACTTGCCGTATTTAATGCGGTATTTGAGCTTTCTACCGAAAAGGATTTGGATAAAATCACAGTAGTTGAGCTCTGTGACAGAGCCGGAATTAACAAAAGCACCTTTTACCTTCACTACAAAAGCATTAACGAGTGTTTTCAAAAATGCTTTGACTTTTTCATGAGCAGAATTCTGGAGTTCGGCAAGGATATGGATTACACCCAAATGTCGCTTGCGCCGGAAGCAACGGTAAAAAAGATACTGGATGCCGTTGAAAACAACCTTGTTTATGTTGACCGCTTCAGAAACAGTATGATTTACGATTCGGCAATCAGGTCGGTCAAGGAAAGATTTATTTCCGAAATTTGCGCCGCAAACAATATCAGCCTTAAGGATAATTACCACGAGGTTGCAAAAATTACCTTCCTTGTAGGCGGCTGCGCGGATATTATTATGATGCTCTCCCCCAACTACAACCGTGTTGAAGTTGAAAAAATTAGGGTAAATGTTATTAAAAGAAAATAACTTTAAAGCCCTCAACCGAGGGCTTTTTTAATTGACGAATTTTAATAATGTGTTATAATGGGGCTAAGGAGTTGATTTTATGAAAAAAGCTTTTAATAAAATAATTTGTTTTATTCTCACTTTTATACTTGTGTTTTCGGTTTCCTCCGTTGCGTTTGCAAAGGAAGATAAGATTCCCGTAATTCTTATTCACGGACTCGGCGGAAACGAGCTTTATAAAAATGTCGGTACGGAAAATGAAGAGTTAATGGAGGGCTATGGTCTTGACGTTAAAAGCCTTCTTACAAACAGCGATATTATGAGCGAGGCGGTTAAGCTTCTTTCAGATGAAACTGCCGTAGATTATGACAAGCTTTTCAAATCACTCGGCGAATATTTCAAAGCCTCCGAGCTTAACTGCGACGAAAACGGAAACACGCCCGCGGGACAGGGCATTAATAACTACTGGACAACCCCGCTTTCAAAGCACAAGGATTACTGGCAGGGCGCAACAAACGCCGAAAAGGGTATTGCCCGTCAGCTTTGCAGCATTTACGGTTCACGAAACGTTTACGTTTTCAACTATGACTGGCGCGACGACGTTTGCGCCACTGCTAAAAAGCTCAGAAAACAGGTTGTCGCAATCAAAAAAAGAACCGGCGCAAAAAAGGTTACCCTTATGGGCTGCTCGCTCGGCGGAGCGGTGATGAGCGCTTACCTTGACGCTTACAAATCAAAAAACGACGTTGCGCGTTACATATTTGTTAACCCTGCAATTCAGGGCGTTGCCGTTGCAAGACTTCTGCGCCTTGACATAGGCTTTAAGAAAAAAGAGGTTCTTGCTTACCTTAAGCATATGGAAACCGCTTACGACGGCGGCAACAACGCAACTCTTTTCAAGGCTGTCGGCGCAATAGGAGATTACCGAATAGGAATTGCGGTTGATAATCTTAACGAAATAGTCAAAAACAAAAAGCTGCTCAAAAAATTCTTTAACGAGGTTATCAAGGTATGGATAGGCAATATTCCGGCTTACTGGGAATGCGTTGCTTACAAGGATTTTAACGCCTGCGTTAAGGAAATGAGCAAAATCGGTTTTCTTGACAAGAGCAGCGGACTTTACACAAAAATTAAAAAATACCATAAGGTTCAGGGCAGGTTCAACAAAAACATTAAATACGCAAAGCGCCACGGTGCAGAGGTTGCAATTTTTGCCAACTACGGAACAAGAGGTATTCCCGTAACCTCAAAGTCGGTTTACCAGACGGACGTTCTTATTGATACCAAATATGCTTCCGGCGGAGCTACCGTTTCAAATTACGGCAAAAAGCTAAAGGGCAAAAAGGCAAAGGGCAAATACGTTTCGCCCGATAAGGAAATCAATGCAAAAACCTGCGTTCTTCCGAACAACACATGGTTTACAAAGGGTCTTCTTCATATTCAGTACCACTACGGTACGGAAGCAACAAAGCTGATTTGCAATATGGCTTGCGGCAAGGTAAAATGCAACCTTAAAGCCGTTAAGAAAAAATACGGCTACAGCCAGTTTATGCAGGCAGGCTCAAATCAGGAAATCACGAATATCACTAAAAACTAAAAAAAGCACCCCGCGGGGTGCTTTTTTATATTTTATTCAGCTAAATACAATCCGGTTGTGTCAATATTCGTATTGTCAACGTACCAGCTCTTGCCGATTTTAACAACGTAGAGCTCCTGAATTGCAACAAGCTTTCCGTCGTCAAGCTTAACCTCGCAGGTTGCCTTTGCAACAGAGGTAATATCGTCCGCACAGTCAAGCTTTGCATAAGCGTCAATCATATCGCTTTTTGCATTATCCGTCTTTTTGCCGATTTGCTTATCCTCAAGCTTTAAGACTTCTGCCTTTGCCTCGCCCGATTTTACAACGGGTTCAATTCTCTTTCTGAATTCCTCAACGTAGGCTTTAGCTTCTTCTTCGCTGAGCTCGGTACACTCCTTAACGGTGGTCGTAAAGCGGTAAACAAGCTTCTTTTCCTTAACGGTCTGCTTTTTGCCGTCAACAACCTTTTCAACCTCAACCTCCTGCTCGTTACCGAACATTTCCTGATACTTGCCGACAGATTCTTCCTTAAGAACGGTTTTGCCGTCGGAAGCAATCATTTCTTCGGTACCGGTTAAGCTTTCTCCGTAAGTTGCAACGTTTGCTTCAAGAGCGCCGAACATATACTCGGTATCCATAAACTCGTCGCCGTAAACCTCTTTTCTTACTTCCTTAAGCTTGCCGAAATATGACATGAAGAAGGTTTCGTAATCGTCCCAGCCGACCTCGTTGACAAGGGTACAATAATAATCGTACATAGTATTATAAACCTTATCAATAGCCTCCTGCTCTTCCTTGGAGCCGGTGCCTACGAATTCCGACTGAGGAACGTCCTTTCCGTCATCGGTTTTTTCGTTAACAAAGGGCTTCATATATGCCGCGCGGATAAAATCACCGTACTTTGCGTTTTTGGAAACGAGGGTGTTTTTGTAAGCGTTATAGCCGTCGCCCGTCTGAACAACGGTATCAACGTAGAACTGCGCTACCTTTTCCGGCTTAAACGCCGTATACCTTGTCGTATATGCATAGAAGGTAATTCCTGAAAGAACTATTGCAATAATAATACCTGATATTACTGCATAAAGTCCTGCTCTGAATTTTTTCTCAGCCATTTCTACCCCTCCTTACTCTGCAGCTGCTTCGGGGGCAGCTTCATCTGTTACGTCCTCTGCTTCGTCAGACTTTTCAGCCGCTCTTCTTTCAGCAAGTGCAGCGGTAATTCTGTCCTTCTTTTCGCCTACCATATCATAGAAAAGAATAGGTACAAACTGAAGAATTACGAATGCAGCGGGAATAATTGTATAGATTGCAAGAAATCTGTTAAGAGTTGCGTCCGTCTGGTTTGCATAGGCAATGTTCTGGCTTGTTGAGAACTGATAGCCCGACCATGTGTAAACAAGGAACGGAGACAGAACCTTTGTAAACGCGGACGCAATCTTTGAAATAAGACCGAAGCCCGCATAAGCAAGTCCCTCCTGACGCTTGCCCGTTTTGTATTCCATTTCGTCAATACAGTCTGCAATCATAATATTCGGGGTAACGTTTGTATTACCGTGCTGAATACCGCAGAAGAAATTGAGGATAAGGAACGGAACGATAAGGGTGCTGTTAAAGCCGATACCCTTAGAAATAAAGTAAAGAATTGCAAGCGCAGAAGCACCGTAACAGCAGAAAATAATATATGTCTTCTTGGTTGACCACTTCTTAAGCGCAAAGTTTACAAGCAGAGTACCTACCGCGGTACCGATACCCATAGGCAGCATAAGAGCGAGCTTTAAGCCCTTTGAGCCGAGAAGGTAAATTGCTATGTAAAGCGAAACCGTACCGTAAACGCCGCGTCCGAAACCCGTAAGCTTTGTAAGCGAAACCATAAGAAGGTTCTTGTTTGTAAAAACAAGCTTGATACTTTCAAGAAGGGAAACCTTGTCGGTTGTATAGGGAACGCGCTCCTCGTTGTTTGCAAAGAATATCATTACAAAGATAATCATACCCAGCGCGCAAACAGCGGTTGAAATGATAAGGTCAAGTCCCTGACCTTCTGCGTTTTTATACTGCTGGCTGCCCATTATCGCCTTCATAATAAGCGGAACAACGATAATTACAACCTGGCCGCCCGACTGTCCTACTGAACGGAGGAAGGAGGCGATTGAAATTGCGCTTGAACGCTCTTTCGGGTTTGGCGAACAAAGCGCGCCGAAGCAGTTTGCAGGTGATTCAACGGCACTGGAAATTGCAACGTAAAGCGAGTAAACAACGAACATCCAGATTGATGCAACCGTGAAGTTGGTGGTGTTGGGAGCAACGAACACAAGCATTGAAATAATTGCAAGCGGAATTGCGCCGAAACCTACCCACGGCTTAACCTTGCCGAGCGGAGTTCTTGTTCTGTCAACAAGAATACCGATTACAAGCTCGCATACGGCACCGATAAAACCGGCAACGCCGAATACGCTTGTAACAAGAGCGGCAAGCTGTGAAGGGTCAAAGCCCTTGCCTTTAAAAGCGAAGTCCGCAAAGAAGGTCATAGTATAGTCCGGCATCCAGCCCGTTAAAAGAGCAACGCCGAAAAGGCCTATACCGAAGGTGACAATCTCTGACGGCTTCATATACTTCTTTTCCGCAGGCACGGCGCTTGCCGCAGCCGCGGATTTTTTCTTAGCCATAAGAAAACCCCTTTTCATATATATTCACTTTATTATATCAAATAATTATAAGTAATACAACAAAAAAATACGGGAGAGCGTTCAGCCCTCCCTTGAATTATTATTTAATTATCGTACCCATAGTGTTGGGCGCCATACCCGCTGCGTTTGCTTCGTCCGTATCAATGTGCATTGCAAGCGCGTATTTTTCCGAAACACGAACAACTACGTCGCCGAAAACAAGGCTTCTTTCGTTAGCCGTGGGAATTTCAACGGAAACGATTTCGCCGTTTACAAGGCCGAGAGCCTCTGCGTCTGCGGGAGTTGCGTGAATGTGGCGCTTTGCAGCTATTACGCCGTGGTCAATTTCAATTTCGCCGCAGGGACCTACGATTTTGCAGGCGCCCGTGCCGGCAAGGTCGCCGCTCTCCCTTACGGGTGCGGTTACGCCGATTGAACGCGCGTCGGTAAGCGAAAGCTCAACCTGGGTTTCGGGTCTTACGGGACCGAGGATTGAAACTGCGGGAAATTCGCCCTTTGCGCCGATTACCCTTACTCTTTCCTCACAGGCGAACTGACCGGGCTGCGAGAGCCATTTTTTAACGGTGAGCTCATATCCCTTGCCGAAAAGGGTTTCAAGGTCCTCTTGTGAAACGTGAACGTGACGTGCGGAAATTTCAACTAATACCTGATTTGCCATTTTATTTTCTCCTTGTTTTTTATTTCCCTGCTATTTTATAACAAATAAGATTGTTTTTCAACCATTAATTTGGTATAATTTAAAAGTGATTGAAAAGGACGTGATAATATGACGCTTGACGAGCTTGAAATTCAGTGTAAGGATTGCAGAAAATGCGCTCTTTGCGAGGGCAGGACGAACCTCGTTTTCGGCATAGGCAAAAAGGACGCGGACATTATGCTGATAGGCGAGGGACCCGGCGAAAACGAGGATTTGCAGGGCGAGCCCTTCGTTGGCAGAAGCGGAAAGCTGCTTGATTTATTCCTTGAAAGCATTGACCTTTCACGCAATAAAAACGTTTATATTGCAAATATGGTAAAATGCCGCCCGCCGCACAATCGCGACCCGAAACCCGAGGAGCAGGATATGTGTATCGGCTGGCTCAGAGAACAGTTTAAAATCATAAGACCTAAAATCATTATCTGCGTAGGAAGGATTTCGGCGCAGAAGCTTATATCTCCCGATTTCAGGGTAACCAGGCAGCACGGCGAATTCATTGAAAAGGGCGGCGTTTTAATGATGGGAACCTTCCACCCCGCCGCAATACTGCGCAACCCGAACAATAAAGAGCTTGCGTTTCAGGACTGGCTGAAGGTACGCGACAAAATTGAAGAATTAAATATTGAAATATAAATTAGTCGTTTTGTGAATCGTCCATAAAAAAAGCACCCCGCAGGGTGCTTTTATTTATACATTATTTTCTCTTAATGTTCTTTGATGAAAGAAGGAAGTCATCGCTTGCCGGATAGTGGTTTTTATAGGAAATGTTAAGAGAAGCGCTCTTATCCTTAATAACCGCGATAGAAGCGTGTGTTACGTTAACAACCGAAATCATTTCATAATCAGCTTCAACGATTTCCTTTGTCTTGGTATCAATCTTAACGATACCGGTACCGCCCTTATAGGTTACCTTAACGTTTTCGTCAGCTCCGCCCTGAGTAAAGGATACAAGGTCAATAGAAGCAACAACACCGCCGATATCGCCGAGAACCTCAAAGAAACGTCCCTGGCTGTCTTCGCCTCTTACTGCCATTTCTGCAGCCTTGGGCTGAATACCGATTGTAATTGTACCGTCGCCGTTATCCTTTACGTAGCAGGCGAGAACGTCCTCTGCAGTAAAGTGAGAAGTTCTGAAATCCCAGTCATTCTTTTTGTGTTCATCTTCGCTGTTATTGTCAAGGTCGGGGTTTCTGTTATAACAGGGAACAAGGCCGTAAGGTGTGGGCTTGAACATACCGTCCATAATACCGGGAACAAGGTTGTTAACGATTGAGTTAGCCTTGCCGTCAATCATAACGTCACCGATAGTCATAGCTTCATCGCCGAGTAATTTATAATAAGTTCTTGATTCGCCGTTTTCGGTATATTCAGCGGTTAACGACTTGGTATAGTCATAAGCCTCAACATAGTATTTAACTACGTCCTCTACGCTGCCGAATTCAACTCCGCCGTAGGTGCCGGCTTCAAACTGAGCTTCAAGTACAACCGTATCTTCGCCTGCTCCGCCTTCTTCGCCGCCTTCTTCGCCGCCGCCCTGTGAGCCGCCGTTTTCCCAAGCTCCGGATTTAACGTCCTGAATAGCCTGAATTGTTCCGTTGGTTACGTAGTTGATTTTTGCGCAACCTGCAAAGGAAGCAACAAGAGCTGCAACCATAGCTAAACAAAGAACTGCCTTAAACACTTTTTTCATAATTGGGATTCCCCTTTCAGTTAATTGCCCCTGCACCCGCAGAGGAAAGTATTACATATTAAATTTATTATAAAATCACTAAAAAGTCAATAGTAAAATATAAATATTTTATAAAAGATTTTTATTTAAACTTGATTTTCAGGTTGTTTAATTGTATTTAATATGATATAATCTCGGTGTAAAAATTATTCGGAGGTGTTACATATGAGATGTAAAAACTGCGGTTCTGAAAACGACAACAATTTATATATTTGTCAAAATTGCGGTTCTCCCCTTTACGACGAGGATGAAAACGTAAACGCAGGCGAGGATGCAACCAAAGTGTTCAGCGCTGTCGGCGACGGTGAAGGCAACCAACCGCTGAGAAGCAACGAGGAAAGACTTGCAAAGGAACGTGAGGATAAGAAAAAGAAGCAGTCAATAGCTATTATTGCAGCCCTTGCGGTTATTCTTATTGCGCTCATTGCAGGCATTGTTGCAATGGCTCTTAAGAACAAGGAGCCCGAAACGACAACGCTCCCCGTTACCGTAAGCGAAGCCTCAACGGAAAGCACTACTAAGGAAACGACTACGGAATCCACTACCAAGGAAACCACAACGGAAACCACTACCGAATCTACTACGGAATCCACTACCAAGGAAACCACTACCGCTGCAAACGTTAAATATACCCTTACCACCACCTCTAACGACGGCGGTGAAACCGAGGGCGACGGAACGTATGAGCTCGGCGAAAACGCTACGGTAATCGCGCGTCCGGACGACGGCTACAGCTTTGACGGTTGGTATGTCGGAGACAAAAAGGTGTCCTCAAGCACAGCTTACACCTTTACCGTAACCGAAAACGTTACCCTTAAGGCTATTTTTACCCTCGTTAACGAGGAGCCCGACGCAGACGGTCAGGACGGCATTGAGGGCGACGATTAATGACAAGGGCTGAAAAGGCACGCGAACTGTTTTGTGAGGGATACAACTGCTCTCAGGCAGTGGCTCTCGCCTTTTGCGACGTTACGGGTATTGATGAAAAAACAGCAGCGCGGCTTGTTTCCGGCTACGGCGGAGGAATGGGCAGAATGCGTGAGGTGTGCGGAGCTTTTTCGGGCGCCGTGTTTGTTGTTAACGCCCTTTACGGATACGATAACAGCAGCGATTCAAAAAGCAAAAAACAGCTTTATTCAATAATTCAGGAGCTCGCCGAAAGGTTCAAAAAGGAAAACGGTACAATAATATGCCGCGAGCTTTTGGGACTTGATAAAAACGGCGCGGTTTCACCCGCTCCCGAAAAAAGAACTCCCGATTTTTATAAAAAACGTCCCTGCCCCGATTTAGTTTATTCGGCGGCGAAAATACTTGATGAATATTTAAAAGAGCAGTCAGAAAACTGACTGCTCTTTTTTAATGGTTAAGTCTTATTTAACAAACTCTTCCGCAACTTTTACAACGTTTTCTGCGCAGAGTCCGAACTGCTTAAGCAGGGCTGCGGCAGGGCCCGAGTGACCGAATTCGTCATTAACGCCTATGCGCTTAACGGGAACCGGACAGCTTTCTGCAAGGCAGGAGCATACAGCCTCGCCGAGACCGCCTATAATATTGTGCTCCTCAGCGGTAATTACCTTGCCGGTTTTCTTTGCGGAAGCAATACGAGCTCCTTATCAAGCGGCTTGATTGTTGCCATATTGATAATTTCCGCGTCAATGCCCTTCTTTGCAAGCTCCTCGGCTGCGTCAAGAGCCTCGGCAACCATAAGACCGGTTGCAATAATTGTAACATCCTTGCCTTCTCTGAGAATTTCGCCCTTTCCGATTTCAAACTT
>JAEEGL014118869.1_pt1 | contig 15364 bp, 12 predicted proteins | sample 9134231 | NCBI WGS metagenome assembly JAEEGL01 (sample SAMN16246548, study PRJNA631951) | gut metagenome | biome: gut microbiome; feature: rumen; material: fiber-attached | host: Bos | place: Iran: Karaj | collected 2018-10 | reverse complement strand
TGGAGGTTATCATGGAAAGAATTAAGACATTAGAAACTAAGAATCTTTGTGAAACTGCTAAGAATGGTGGATGTGGCGAGTGCCAGACATCATGCCAGAGCGCTTGTAAGACAAGCTGTGGTGTTGCCAATCAGCAGTGCGAAAAGCAGTAATTGAACTATGATGGGGTTTTTAGATTCCCTGATGATTAATCCTGGGTTCTGATATGAACCTAGGATTATTTTTTGGAAAGGCTAGGATTCAAAAAGAATCCGGATGATTATTGTGAGGAGATTTCTTAATTATGATGCACCAGTATAAGTTAAATGGTTATAATATAGTCCTTGATACCTGTTCAGGTTCTGTTCATGTTGTGGATGATGTTGCTTATGACATCATCGCTATGTATGAGGATAAAAGTGCTGATGAGATAGTTGATATCATCATGGAGCGATATGGTGACAGAGAGGATGTTACACCTGATGATATCAGGGGATGCATAGAAGATGTCAGGAGCCTTAAGGAGGCAGGTAAGCTGTACACTAAGGATACTTATGCTCCTTTGTCAGGAGAACTTAAGGCCAGATGTGGCAACATAATCAAGGCTTTGTGCCTTCATGTGTCTCATACCTGTAATCTTAACTGTGAATATTGTTTTGCTGCGCAGGGCAAGTATCATGGCGAGAGAGCAATCATGAACATAGATGTTGCTAAGCGTGCTATAGATTTTCTTATAGAGAATTCTGGCAACAGAAGGAATCTTGAGGTGGATTTCTTTGGCGGTGAGCCTCTTATGAACTGGGAGGTGTGCAAGGAGACGGTCCTTTATGCGAGATCCATAGAGAAGAAGTTCAACAAGAACTTCAGATTTACTCTTACTACGAATGGTATGCTCATCGATGATGAGGTTATCGATTTTTGTAATGAACATATGCACAATGTTGTGTTATCTCTTGATGGCAGGAAGGAAGTGCATGACAGAACGAGGAAGGACTATGCGGGTAATGGAAGCTTCGATAGAATCGTTCCAAAGTTCCAGGAGTTCGTAAAGAGACGTGGTGACAAGAACTACTATATGCGCGGAACATTTACACATCTGAATACTGATTTTACAGAAGATATATTCAGGATGGCTGATCTTGGCTTTACTGAGCTTAGTATGGAGCCTGTTGTATGTGCGCCCGATGATCCGCTTGCACTTACTAAGGATGATCTGCCTGTTCTTTTTGAGCAGTATGAGATACTTGCGAAGGATATGATCAGAAGGAAGAAGGAGGGCAAGCCTATAACCTTCTATCACTATATGATAGATCTTAAGGGTGGTCCTTGCGTATATAAGAGGATATCTGGATGTGGTTCTGGTACTGAGTACATGGCTGTTACGCCTTGGGGTGACCTCTATCCGTGCCATCAGTTTGTTGGAGAGGAGGACTTCCTTCTTGGCAATATATGGGATGGCGTTAAGAATGATGCTGTAAGGGATGAATTCAGAGCCTGCAACGCTTATGCGAGGGAAGAGTGCAAGGATTGCTGGGCAAAGCTCTACTGTTCCGGCGGTTGTGCGGCGAATGCTTATCATGCAACTGGAAGTGTTAGTGGTGTGTACGAGTATGGATGTGAGCTTTTTAAGAAGAGAATAGAGTGTGCTATCATGGTTCAGGTTGCTGAGGAAAATGTATAGCAAGAATTCGCAAAAACTCTTGATTTTTTGCGTGATTTTACTTATACTTTAAGGTAGTATACCATAGTGGGAGATATTGCTTTTGGTATGAGCAAAAAGAAGAAGAGAAGATTAAAAAAGAGTGTCAAGTATTCTATGGCCGCGGGAGGAATTGCTCTGGCGGTTATAGGTGTGACTATACTGGGATCTAAGGGCAAGGCACCGAAGTCAGAGCCTGTTAAGAGTGTGACTACCACATCGTCCATACTCACGGACGAACAGGTTAAGGAACTTCTTAAGGGGGATGCGCCTGTTATTCAGATGGATGATTTTAAGATCAGTCAGGGCGAACAGATAGTTGTTACGTCTACGCCTGGAGAGGGTGTTCTTCGATATGCTTCGACTAACGAGGATGTTGTTATTGTCGAGGATGATGGAACCATAACTGCGGTTGCACCTGGTGTTGCTGCTATAACTGTTACTAGTGGTACTAAGACGGATTCTGTTATCGTAGAGGTCGTTGAACATCAGGAAGATAAGGGGACGAACGATCTTCCGCTCTACACTGAGGTTATAAGCAATGTTGTTGTGGAACCGAATATTCCGAAGAACGATACGACTGTAGTAAGCGGCGAGACTAAGACTGTGACTGTACAGCCTACAACTATGGCGAGCACGCAGACTACAACTAAGTCAACCGCACAGCCGATTACGCAGCCTGTCACGCAAAGTCAGACTGTTCAGTCTACAACTAAGGCAAGCGAGCAGACTACTAAGTCACAGGATATCCCTGTGGTTACAGATAAGTTATACAGTATAGATCTGTATGATTATCTTGAGAGCTTTGGGTTTGTAAAGAAACTTGGCAACGCTTATATATATTCGAAGGTTACCGATGCTGATGCGCAGGTTATCATAGAGAATAAGTGTACTCATATATATCTTAAGGATTCGAATCTTGAGTGCGTGAGTGCGTTAAAGAAAGTTGTAGCACTTTTGCTTCCGGGAAGTTATGAGGATGCCATGGATAAGCTTCTTCATGCTAATGGTGATTCTTATTATGTGATGGATGGACGTGGGGTTCAGGTTATCGCAAGAAAAGAATCGGAGCATAGACAGATTATCATATACAATTAAATTGATCAGGAGAAAATCATGGTAAATGAAAGTAAGGTCAAGATGATGACCAAGATGGCTGTATATGAGAAGAGAGAAGGAAAAGAAGATATCGCGGTCTGCAGATTTTTCAAATCTGATTATGTCGGACTCGGAATTATCAAGACTGCTGTTGCAGTTACTGTATCATCGCTTCTCATAGGTTTTATATATGTGATTTGCAACATCGACAGTTACCTTAAGAATGTTGCGAATCTAAACTATAAGGAACTTGTGTGGTCCTTTGGAGGCTATTACCTTGCGGCCCTTATCATATTCGCTATCATATCGTTTTTCTTTTATTCTTATCGATATGATGAGGCAGCCCGTAACATAAAGGCCTATACCAAGAGACTTAAGATACTTGACAAATACTATAAAAGAGGCGGAAAGAAAAAATGATAACACGTATGCTCGAGATAAAAGAAAGATTAGTTAGTATATATGGCAGGTATGATAGATATATCATCCCGGCTTTCAAGTTTTTATTCATGCTGATCACTTTGATCATCATTAATTCCAATTTACCTGGTATGTCGAGCCTTAATAATATATTTATAGTACTCATGGTATCACTGGTTGCAGCAGTTATGCCTAATGGCGCGATCGCTCTTTTTGCCGGAACATTTATGGGTCTTGATATACTCGGAAGTTCGATAGAGCTTGGAGCTATAGTGATAATCACGCTTATAGTGCTCTTTTGTATGTATTTCAGATATTCTCCGAGAGAGGGTTATATAGCTGTTATCACTGCAGTCTGCTTTGCGCTTAAGATTCCTTATGTAATCCCTGTTATAGCCGGACTTACGCTCAGCGTGTTCTCGGTGATACCTGTGATCATAGGAATCTATGGCTATTATGTTATGAAGTTTGCTGTGGATTATGATAAGTCACTTGATGAGATGACCACTACGAACGTTATGGAAAATGTTCGCTACATCCTCAATGGTCTGTTCAATAACAGAGCTATGATCGGTTTCTGCGTTGTGTTTGCGGTTACCATCATCATAATCAATGTAATTAAGAAGTTTTCGATGGATTACGCATGGCTCATAGCTGTTGGTGTTGGATGCGTATCTAATATCATTCTTATGATCATAGTGAATGTTGCTTTTTCAGCAGGTATCAGCTATCTTGGTATCGTATTTGGCAATATGCTTGGTGCTTTGCTTGGTATATTCCTGTACTTCATGGTATTCTCGGCAGATTATACAAGAACTGAGAATGTAAGATTTGAGGATGATGATTATTATTATTTTGTAAAAGCTGTTCCGAAGTATTCGGTTAACAGAAAGAAGCTCTCTGTTCAGAAGATCAATTCAAGAAAGCTGCGTGTGACAACAGATAAGTCGGCTTCTGCAGCTGATTCAGAGGATGATTCGACAGAGATCATGGATCTGTAAGACTAGTGCATTATTTTATCTCAGTCGGAGAAGACCCCTTCCTCTTAACCAAGTGTAGGGAGGGGTTATAACAAACTTAACTCAGTCGGGGTCCAATCTCCGACTGAGATAAACGCTCCGCGAGGATGCGCACGGATTCGGATAGGAAATTTGTCTGCTTGCGCAGACCGAATCCGGCGCGCAAGTCTCGCGGTGCGAGACTTGAATAAGGAAAGGAGGAGATGGCATGTTCAAGGATTTCATAGATGATTATCTGTCACAGATATATTGGCCGAGCGTGGGCATAGTAGATGTGATAGAGATACTTATCATATCGTATGTGCTTTTTGAAGTCATGGTATGGATCAAGGATACCAGAGCTTGGGCGCTTTTGAAGGGTATTCTTATCATAATTGTATTTTCGCTTGTTGCCATTCTCTTTAATTTCCAGACTATACTGTGGATCGCATCGAGAACCCTTAGTGTTGGTATCATAGCTTTGGTTGTTATCTTTCAGCCGGAACTTAGACGTGCTCTTGAACAGCTTGGTCAAAAGAGGTTCTTTTCACAATTTAATATATTCGATGATAAGCGTGTCATGGGAGAAAAGTTCAACGATGCAACTGTTGAAGCTTTGATTGATGCTTCTTATAAGCTTGGTAAGACCAGAACGGGTGCTCTTATAGTCATAGAGCAGGAGAATACTCTTAATGATTATATTAATACAGGTATTCCTGTAGATGCTATAGTTAGTGCACCGCTTCTTATCAATATATTTGAGCACAATACACCTCTTCATGATGGAGCTGTTGTTGTTCGTGGTGACAGGATAGTGTCTGCTACATGTTATCTTCCTCTTTCTGATGATATGAAGATAAGTAAGGAACTTGGTACCAGACACAGAGCTGCTGTTGGTATAAGCGAGGTTACTGACGCTCTTACTATAGTTGTATCTGAAGAAACTGGAAAAGTGTCTGTTACGCTTAATGGGCATCTCTATAAGAGGCTTGAAGAGAACGGTCTTAGAAAGTTCCTTACAGAAGCGCAGAAGAAGGAGATTAAGAATAAGCCTTCTATCAAGAATATCAAGAACATCAAGAGTATAAAGAAAGTAAAGCAATAAGCAGGGTATATGCCATGAGAAATTTTTTTCTTAAAAATATAGGATTAAAACTGCTTGCTCTTTTGCTGGCAGTATTTATATGGATGGCTATTGTCAATATCAATGACCCTTCCGAGAGGAAGACCATCTCTAATATACCTGTAACCGTCTATAATACGGAAGTATTTACAGATAAGGGTTATATGTATTCAATCGTCGATGACACTAATGTTATCTCGATAGAGGTCAAAGGTCCGAGATCAGTAGTTGAGAAGCTTAAGGCGAGTGACTTTGTTGCGAAGGCCACGATACCAAATGAATTCTCTACAAGTGCCAAGATAGATGTAGACTGTAAGAAGTCTTTTTCCGGCATTAACGTTAGTGTAACGCCTCAGATTTCTGAGGTTAAGTTCGATGTGCAGAACCTGGTAACTAAGACCCATGATATAACGGTAGAATTAAAGGGTGATACTGCCGAAGGCTATTATACTGATTCATCGCTTGTCAGCATATCTCCGAGCACTATCAAGATCAGTGGTCCTGAGAAGATAGTTGATAGTATAAAAGAAGTCAGGATGATATATGATGTAACCGGTGAAAATACATCTATAACCGCATCTGTTACACCTGTGTTCTTAGATGCTGATGGTAACGTGGTCAAGAAGAATAATCTTACACTTTCAAGAGATACTATCACAGTTCGTATCGATATGTATAAGATCAAGACTGTCCCTGTTAAGTTCGCTTATACAGGTGTTGTTAAGGACGGATATAAGCTTAAGACCTTCAAGTCTGATATAGATAAAGTACGTATAGCGGGAACTGCAGCGGAACTTGCGAAGATAACGTCTGTTGATATACCAGCGACTCTTATAGATATAACAGATCTTACCGGTGCTAAGACTTATGAGGTAAATGTTTCGCAGTATATACCAACTACGGTTATAGCGGTTGATGAAAAGAATGTTGCGAATGTTGATGTGGATGTTGAAAAACTCAAGACCCGCAACATATATGTGACCAATTCAGATATTAAGCTTGATGGGCTTAATACTCTATATAATGCTAATATAAAGAGCGACGGCTTCTATCTGACTATAAGAGGTACAGAAGAAGATGTTGATAAGGTAAAGCTTTCTGATCTTTCACCGACGATAAATATGACTGGTCTTTCTTCCGGTGAATATAATCTTGGAATAACGTTCAATACCGGAAATCTTATAGAAGTTGTTGGAACATATAAAGCCAATGTTAGTATAGTTAGCTCGGGGACTGTAAACGATGAAGAATGAAAAACTCGATGAGTTTTTAAGGGAAAACAAGGTATATAGAGAGTATAATCCTAAGGATTATATCAGGAAGGTAGAGCTTAACAGAGAGATAGGATATATGGATAATTCTATTAAGACATGTCTCTCGGTTAAGCCATCTGCTGGAAAGATAAAGCGTTATCGCAATAAAAAATACGAGAGTAATATCAGATTTGGTATAGTTGTGTGTATTATGAATACCAATGAGGATTACTTAAGACAGATGATCGAGAGCGTCCTTGATCAGACCTATGATAAGTATCGTTTTTACATCATAGACAGGTCTGACAGGGCGCACGCTTATATAGCCAATATATGTACCGATTATACAGATGAGCGCATTATCTACAGGAAATTATCGGATAAATCTACATTTTCATGGGACTTTTTGGCCTGTGATTATGTTGTTTTTATGAATGAACTTGATGTGTTGTGCCCTCAGATGCTTGCTGAGTGTATGGAGGTTATCGAGAGAGAACACAGTGAAGTCATATATTGCGACACAGCTCTTTTCAGAAATAAGATGTATAACATCTATAACTGTATTAGAAAACCGGATTTTGCAAGGATCAATTACAGTACCTATAATTACATAGGTGATAATCTTGTTGTATCAAAGAATCTGTTTGATGACAGCAACGAATACATGATTATGCCGGAATCAGGTTCTAATTATAAGCTTTTTATGGCGCTGTGTTATCAGGCGAAGCTTGTATATCATATAAGGGATATACTCTACATAGAGAATAGTAAGAAGGTTATCAAGAAGAAGATATATGAGAGAGAGGCTGATATAGAGTATAATCCGTTGGTTTCTGTTGTGATTATAAGTGACGACAGGCTTTCTACCATGACCAATATCATCAATTCTCTGCGAGAAGTGACAGCGTATAGTAATCTTGAGATCATAATCATGGAGAGTGATGATGGCAATGAAGATAAGACGCAGTTATACCGCTTTTATAAACTGATCAGCTCTGAACGGATATTCAGATTCATGAAGGTTCTGAAGCTTAAGAAAAAAAGCAGTATATATAACTATGCAGCCTCACATGCCAAGGGGGATTATCTGGTGTTCCTTGACAGTAAGTGTGAGATAATATCTGCTATGTGGATTGAGAAGCTTCTTGGTTATATAAGGGAACCACAGGTTGCTATCGCTTCTCCTAAGGTAGTTAATTCCAAAAAGGATATCATATATGCTGGTGCATATCATACCGATAAGAAAGCTGCAGTTGTTTATGAGAAGGACAGGAATAAGGACTTCTCTCGCAATGTCACTATAGCGTGTGACAGGTGTGCCATGGTTAAGAAGGATATATTCTATCAGCTTGGCGGTTTTGATGAAGCATATAATGAAGATTATATGATATTTGATCTGTCTATGAAAGCTATCGCAGCAGATTATGAGATAGCATATGTGTCGGATTCATATGTTCTTAGTGATAAGAAACTCAAGTTTGATGATGACGATAGAAGTGTTTTTGTGAAGAAGTTCAAGGAGGTGCTTTCCTATGACAGGTACCGTGAATGGTAATCTGAATCTTCTGCATAAGGTCAAGAAGACTATAGAAGACGCAAGACTTGAAAAGTATGATTATGAAGAATACAAAGCAAAGCATGCCTTGACGAAGGATGAAATCAAGGCGCAGAGAGAACATGTCTTTCCTTATGAACCGATGATAAGTATTATCACCCAGATTAAGAAGGAAGATGTTATGAATCTCAGGCATACCATGGACAGTGTTCTTTCGCAGACATACAGGAATATAGAACTGTGTGTTGCTGACGGCAGTATGGATGATGAGGCTTCGAATGTTATAGCTTCATATATGAGGGAATACTCATATGTCCGCTATGTAAGGACTAAGAGCTCGAATATGCCAGGGGCTAATATCAATGAGGCTCTTGATATGTCTCATGGCGCTTATGTGATCTATCTTCGGTGCGGTGATGAACTAGAACGCAATGCGATATATGAATTCGTGAAGGTTATCAACAAGAAGGCAAGGATTGACATAATCTATGCTGATCAGGATGAATTCTTAAAGCATGGCTATAAAACTGTAAATCCTGTTTTTAAGCCTAACTTTAATATGGACCTTCTAAGAACCAATAATTATATAGATGCAGGTGTGCTTGTAAGACGTTCTCTTGCTATAAGAGCAGGTAGATACGATGAGAATCTTGCGAAGTATTATGAGTATGACTATCTATTGAGATGTGTCGAGGGAACTTCCTACATAGGTCACATCTCGAAGATGCTGTGCCATGTGTATAACGAGAAGAAAGAACCAGATATCGAAGAGGAGATGATGGTCCTTAAGAAACATTTTTTGAGGACAGGTGTTATAGCGACTATCAAACCGCTTGAGAATCCGGGTTACTATAATATCAACTATCATATGGACAATACTCCTCATGTAACTATCGTAATCAATGACAACGCTGATGATTATAAGCTTAAGCGCTGCATAGAATCCATAAGATCGAAGACCATATACAGGTCTTATGATATCCTTGTCAGAAAGTTTGGCGCTAAGCTTAGTAGCGAGCAGATAGAAGGCGATTATGTCATCTCTATGGATTCTGATTATGTGGTTTTATCTCATAATTTTATAGAGAAGCTTATGGAACGTATGTCTCAGGGAGACGTGTCGGTTGTATGTTCGAAGATAGTTGATAAGAATAAACGAATTCTTCATGCGGGAATTAAGTTTACAAAGAATGGTGCGAAGTATCTGTTTCGCAATATGCCTTCTTGGCAGTATGGATATGGCATGAGGTCGATGCTTCAGCAGAATGTGGATGCTTTCCCGGTTCAGGGTATCATCATGAAAAAAGAAGATTATCTGATGATGGATTTTGAGAATCTTACAGATGAGATAGATCTTAATTGCTGTAAGACATTGGCTTGTAGAGATGGTCTTTTTTCTTATGAACCGAATGTGTTGTTTCAGAAATTGTGATATGAGAAAGGAATATATATGAAAAGCTTGTTGAATATATTGAGCGAAGAATTAAAGGGCGCATTTGAAAAGTGCGGATATAATGGCGAAGGGGTTGTTGTTACTTTTTCTAACCGTCCAGAGCTCTGCGAATATCAGTGCAATTCTGCCCTTAGTCTTGCTAAGGCCTATAAGTGTGCGCCTATGGTTATAGCTAGTGCCGTGTGTGATTGCCTTAAGGGAAGCACTGCAGTGTCAGAGGCTGTTGCCTGTGCGCCTGGGTTTATCAATCTTAAGGTTTCACCATCTTTCCTTGCATCCTATGTTGAGCAGATGAGAAAGAGCGGTTGTTTTGGCCTTGAGAATGACTCACCGAAGACTATTATGATAGATTACGGCGGAGCTAATGTGGCTAAGCCTCTTCATATAGGTCATCTTCGTTCAGCCATAATAGGGGAGTGCATCAAGAGACTTGGAAGAATGCTTGGCAACACTGTTATAAGCGATGTTCATCTTGGAGATTGGGGTCTTCAGATGGGTCTCATCATAGAAGAGTTGAGAGACAGAAAGCCTGAGCTTGTGTATTTTGACGAGAATTATGAGGGCGAATACCCGCTAGAAGCGCCATTTACCATCTCTGAGCTTGAAGATATCTATCCGGCTGCGTCTGCAAAGAGCAAGGTCGACGAAGCATTTGCTGAGCGCGCGCATGCGGCTACGCTTCGCCTTCAGAAGAAGGAGAAGGCTTATTATGCGATATGGAAGCACATCATGTCTGTTTCTTTGGCGGATCTTAAGAAGAATTACGCTAATCTTCTTGTTTCCTTCGATCTGTGGGAAGGAGAGAGCGATGCCGATCCTTACATAGCAGATATGCTTGACGATTTTATCAATCGCGGTATCGCTTATGAAAGTGAAAATGCTTTGGTTGTCGATGTTTCTATGGAAGGTGATAAAAAAGAACTCCCTCCATGTATAGTGAGAAAGTCTGACGGTTCTGCTTTATATGCTACTTCTGATCTTGCGACCATAATCAAGAGGCAGAAGCTTTACAAGCCGGACAGATATATATATGTGGCTGATAAGAGGCAGGAACTTCACTTTACGCAGGTATTCAGAACTGCAAGGAAGGCCGGACTTGTGCCTTCGGATGTAAGACTGGATTACCTAGGCTTCGGAACCATGAATGGTAAGGACGGCAAGCCATTTAAGACAAGAGCGGGCGGAGTGCTGAGACTTGAATATCTTATAAGTGATATCAACAAGCAGGTATATGACAGAATCACAGCTGTTTCCGAAGAAGAGAATCAGTTCAAGAAAAAGCAGGAATTCAGTGCTGATGAGGCTGAGAAGATATCAAAGATAATCGGACTTGCGGCTATTAAGTATGGAGATCTCTCTAATCAGGCTGTTAAGGATTATATATTCGATCTTGATAAGTTTGCTTCTTTCGAGGGCAATACAGGACCTTATATTCAGTATACTATAGTGAGAATTAATTCTATTCTTGCAAGAGGTGGTTTTTCTGACAGTGATATAGCAGCATTCGATATAGGCGGTCTTGATGATGAATATACTAAAGCTATCGGTATTAAGATAAGCAGCTTTGCTGATGTTCTGAAGGATAGTTTTGAGGAACTTGCACCTCATAAGATATGTCAGTATATCTACAGTATGTGCGAGACCTTCAGTAGTTTTTATAACAATGTCAGGATTCTTGCAGAAGAGGATGAAGACAAGAAGAAAAACTATCTTGCGCTCATAGCTTATGTGCGTGATATACTTGTTCACAGTGCTTATGTACTTGGGTTTGAAGTTCCAGATAAGATGTGATTAACTCCTTTAGAGTGAAAGTGTACTAAAGATAGTACAATAATCAGTTGCAAATACTTAAAAACCATGGTATACTATGTTATATATATGCTATAAGTATATACGAGGTGGGGCGACGTATATACATACAATAAGCCCTTGAGGAGGATAAAAAAGGATGAGAAAAAGAATTGTATCTTTAACACTTGTTGCTGCTCTTGCACTTACTATGACAGCATGTGGTTCAAAGAGTACTAAGTCTTCAAAGAAGGCTGCTAAGGAAGAGACTGCAAAGTCCGTTGCAGAAGTTGTAAAGTCTGTTGAGGATGTTGTAGAGAAGGGTAATCTTAAGACAGTAAAGTTCTCAGGTAAGTATGATGATTACACTGTTGAAGTTAATACCTTTACAGATATCGATTCTAAAGAGTGCTCTGCAGATGTAAGTGTTAATGGTAAGGCCGTTACAGATGTTATCTGGGTTAACGAAGGCGCATATGTGAATGTTGGCGATCTTGCAAAGTTCGTAGATTCTAACGAGATTCCACAGCTTAACTTAAGCGAGATGCTTGGAGAGGGCGTAACTGCTAAGGCTTTGCTTGATACATATGGTGTAACTACAGATTATGTAGGTATATCTAGCGATTATATCGAGCAGGCTGCTGATGGTGCTATCTCTAAGGCTGATGTAGATGCTGACTACGATGAACTTATGAAGAACGTTGATGAGAAGTCTATCGGAGAACTTATCGGTTCTATCGGCGATGCTATCAAGAAGGTTGAGAGCAATGAGGCAGTTAAGGATGCTGTAACTTTCGATGGTCAGATGTGTGTAATTAAGCTTAACAACAAGAATTATGAGCAGGTTCTTGAAGCATTTAAGGATGTTGATGCTTCATCAATTATGAAGTCAGCTGCTAAGATCGTAGGTGAAGAAGTTGATGATTCAGATATTGAAGATGCTAATGAATCACTTGCTGATGCTATCGATGAACTTATTAGTTCTATAGCAGATACAGATGCTGCTGAGGATTTTGATGCAACTATCAAGTTTGGTGTAAATAGCGGTAACGTAGAATTCTCTGTTAATGCTAAGGCTGGAGATCAGGCGGTTTCTGGTTCTATGAAGACGGGTTCTAAGTCAAAGAAGCTTTCAGCACCAAGCAAGTCTACATCTATTGAAGATGTAATGAGTAAAATGGGTAACTAATTATAGCATATATTAAGTTTTAAAAGCATGCAGGTGCGCTTTTGGAAAACCGAAAGCGCACTATTTTTCTAACAGGAGGCAGAAGTTGTGAATAAGATTATCTCTAGATTGTTGGTATATAAGGATATACCGGAGGATTCTATACTGATAAGATTAGCTCAGATCATAAGCGAAGCGAATATGGAAGGCTATGATAAAGATTCCTTGAGAAACAGGGTTCTTGTGGAGATAAACAGACTTTTGAAGATATCTACTGAATATGCATTTGATGAGAATCTGTGGCAGAATTACCTGACTTACCTTATCATAACTAATGAAAATCCTTTTGCTTTGTCTTGCGAGAAGGCTAAGGAGCCGATAGGAAGCGTGAATATATTTGCCAAAGGTGATTTTGAAGTCTTTATGGAATTGTTCCATTATGATTTTTCGGATCTTGAATATAAGCTTCAGATTAACTGTTTTAGTATAATCACTGATTATACTGCGGTTAAGAAGCCGGAAGTTATGTATAACAAGAATGTCAGCATCAAGGTTAAGGAATTGAGCAGAAAGCTTGATAAGGCCAAGGATGTTGATGAATTCTTCTGGCTTGTTACGAACTTCTATATGTATTATGGTGTCGGTATGTTCGGCCTTAACAAAGCATTTCGTATAAAGGAAAGTACTGCTTCTGATGATTTTTCTTTTGTTCCGATCAATAACATGGATGAGGTTGTGCTCGATGACCTTGTAGGATATGAGATCCAGAAGAAAAAGCTCGTGGATAATACTAAGGCTTTTGTTGCAGGCAAGAGAGCGAATAATGTGCTTTGCTATGGTGACAGCGGAACTGGTAAGTCTACAAGTATCAAGGCTATAGTCAATGAGTTTTATAACGATGGACTTCGTATGATAGAGATATACAAGCATCAGTTTAAGTATCTGTCGGAGATAATAGCGAGACTTAAGTTTCGTAATTATAAGTTCATCATATATATGGATGATCTTTCTTTTGAGGAATTCGAGATAGAATATAAGTTCTTGAAGGCCGTTATAGAGGGAGGCGTGGAGACTAAGCCTGACAACATCCTCATATATGCGACTTCAAACAGACGCCATATAATCAAGGAGACATGGTCTGACAGGGATGATGTGAAGATCGATAACGGTATACATCAGTCTGACAACATGGAAGAGAAGCTTTCGCTTGTTAATCGTTTTGGCGTGACTATATGTTATACAAAGCCTTCAAACAAAGAGTATATGAACATAGTCTTAGAGCTTGCACACAAGAACGGTGTAAACCTATCTGATGAAGAAATCGTTCTTAAGGCCAATGCATGGGAACTGTCGCACGGTGGCCTGTCAGGCAGAACAGCTACGCAATTTGTTAATTATCTTTTGGGACAATAGGAGGATAGATGGATAATAAGAGATTTGCGGTTTTGATAGATGTTGAGAATATATCTGTGAAGTATCTCGATATAATCAACGACGAGATGTCCAAGTACGGCTCTGTTACTTACAAAAGAGCTTATGCCGATTGGACCAGCAAGAATAACGCCAAGTGGAGAGATCAGCTTCGCGATAATTCCATAGTTCCTATTCAGCAGTTTTCCAACACGGTTGGTAAAAATGCTTCGGATTCAGCGCTTATAATAGACGCTATGGATATTCTCTACTCTGAGCGTGTAGACGGTTTTTGTATAGTATCAAGTGATGGTGATTTTACCAGGCTTGCTTCACGTCTTCGCGAATCAGGTATGGAAGTTATCGGTATGGGTGAGTCGAAGACTCCTAATTCCTTCAGAGTATCATGTTCTGTGTTCACAGATCTTCAGGCTGTATATGAGAATGATGAATCAGAGGATGAGCATAGTGAAGCTCCTAACAATAAGAGTGGATTTACTGCACTTGTTAAGATCAAGAAGGATATCGGTGCCATCATCGCTGATAATGAGGCGAAGGGACGCACAACTGAGCTTGGTATGATAGGAAGCAGACTTATACTTAAGCATCCTGATTTTGATGTTCGTAATTATGGCTATTCTTCTTTGAGCAAGTTCATGGAGGAAATAGGAGATTATGATATAAGCCACAACAACAATACAGTTTTTGTGACTACAAGAGCTGAATCTGAATCGGGAGTTGTTAATTATATCCTGGATGTACTCAATGCCTGTCAGGGAGGCATGATAGATATGGCGACCTTAGGACAGAGACTTCATAAGAAGTTCCCGTCCTTCAGTACCAAGAATTATGGATATAGCAACCTTGCCAAGTTCTGTGCTAATATTAAGTCGATACAGGTTATTGAAAAGGGTACTATAAAGTATGTTAAATCTGCGGGTCGTAGATAAGCATATCAAATCTTTTTAGCTTATCTTCGAATTCAGATTCGTCCTTGATTGTCCAGGCAGCGACCTTGCCCTTAAGAAGCTTTCGATACAGTACAACGCTTGGGCGCTTGGTGCAGTTTAGTCTGCAGGATACAAAATCAGGTCTGACGACGATATTGATAAGGAGCCATGTGGAGAGAAAATCAGTCAGCGTTGAGTATCTCTTGCTTACTAGGAGTCCTCTTGCGACCTCTGGATGATTGATCCTAAACCATAGGAGATTTCTGTAATCAAAGGATTTTATACAGTATGTTCCATGATAGTCTTTAAGAGTCTTGTAAGCAAGACGACATAGTAGTACTGGATCGCAGTAATCGGTCTTGAATTCAATCATAATGGGAACCTGGCCATTTATGTGATCTAGAGCTTCCTTGAGAGTAGCTACTTTGTAAGGCATGGTTGAGAGTTCTGCGTATGTTCTCTTGTGGATA
>JAEEGL012945768.1_pt1 | contig 15364 bp, 13 predicted proteins | sample 9134231 | NCBI WGS metagenome assembly JAEEGL01 (sample SAMN16246548, study PRJNA631951) | gut metagenome | biome: gut microbiome; feature: rumen; material: fiber-attached | host: Bos | place: Iran: Karaj | collected 2018-10 | reverse complement strand
TAAAGGAGTTCAAGAATCATTCACGTACAAGATTCTATCAGGATAATTTCATTGATGAGATACCATTCGAGTATCTTGATTTTCATGTAATAGAAGAAGATTAGTGCAGATAAGAGGATTAAGATGAGTACATCCGTGCATGCATATGATCCATATAAGCACTGTGAACTATGTCCAAGAAAATGCGGTGTTGACAGGACCGTAAACACCGGTTTTTGTGGCATGGGGGACAGGATAAGGGCAGCAAGGGCTGCACTGCATATGTGGGAGGAACCGTGCATATCGGGCAGTAAAGGCTCGGGTACGGTTTTTTTCTCCGGATGCAATCTGGGATGTGTCTATTGTCAGAACTTAGTGATCAGCAAAGAACGGGTGGGAAAAGAGATAACGACTGACAGACTGGTAGAGATATACTTCGAATTGGAGGAAAAAGGAGCCAATAATATCAATCTTGTCACCGGTGATATCTATATCCCTACGATAAGAGAAAGCATAATTACTGCGCACAGATGTGGATTTAAGATTCCGTTTCTGTTAAATACGTCTTCATATATTGGAAAAGATTCGCTTAAAAGTCTTGATGGGCTTATAGATATCTATCTGGCGGATATGAAGTATATAAGGGATGAGGATGCCAAAAGATTCAGCAATGCGCCGGGATATGTCGATGCATGTAAGACTGCGATTGGTGAGATGGTAAAGCAACAGCCGGAATGTATATATGAACAGGTGGGAGGTGAGCCTGATCCCATAATGAAGAAGGGCGTAATAGTCCGTCATCTGCTTTTGCCCGGAATGCTGATACAGGCCAAGATGATATTGCATTATCTTCATGAAAAATATGGAAATGACATATGTGTCAGTTTGCTTGGGCAGTATACTCCTAACGGAAAACTTACAGATCATCCAGAGATAGACAGGAAAGTATCTGAACGTGAGTACAGGAGTCTGGTTGAATATGCCGCATCCATAGGGATAACGCATGGCTATATGCAATCCGGTGAGTCAGCCGACATGTGTTTTTTGCCGGATTTTAACGGAGAGGGAATATAAAAACGGAGTGGATATTTAATCCACTCCGTTTTTTATAAGTGATCACCAATCAGAATACTCCGAGGGCTTTTATCAGAAGTGCAAACAGCATGATCGGAGCGACATACTTGATCATTATGATAAACAGACCCTTACGTCCGAACTTTTCGCCGTTTTTGGTAACTTCACCGATGACAGTATCGGTCCCAAGTATCCATCCTACCAATATACAGGTTCCAATTGCTACTATGGGCATCAGCAGATTATTGCTGACATAGTCCATGATATCAAGTACCTGTGCGATCGCTCCGTTGGGAAGCTTTATCTCGAAATAGAACTTGTTGTATCCAAGGCATACCACAATACCAAGGATAAGAGCTATGATCCCTTCGATAAGAGTAGCATTTTTACGCTCCATTTTGAATTCGTCCATGAAACTTGATACCACGGCTTCAAGTATGGATACCGCGCTCGTGGTCGCTGCAAACAGGACCATGGCAAAGAACAGGCATCCGACGATATTGCCGATCTTACCCATCTGAATGAATACCTTCGGAAGGGATATGAACATAAGTCCGGGGCCGGATGCTTCCATGCCCTCACGTCCCATGAAGGTATATACTGCGGGAATGATCATGACACCCGCGAGGAAAGCGATACCTGTATCAAAAACCTCGATCTGACCAACGGATTTGGAGAGATTGACGTCATCCTTCATATATGAACCGTAAGCTATCATGATACCCATGGCCACGCTTAGACTGTAGAACAGCTGTCCCATTGCATCCATGGTAGTCGACAGGATGTTCTGGAAAGTAAGCGAAGATTTATCCGGTATAAAGAGTATCTTAAGTCCTTCCATTCCGGTACGGATCGTTCCGGATTCGTCTGTATGTGATATCGTAAGTGAAAATATCGATATGATTATTATCAGTACGACAAGAAGAGGCATTATTATTCTGGAGAACTTTTCTATGCCCTTATCAACGCCACCCAATACAACTACAACCGTAAGAAGAAGGAATACGACCATCATTGCGATGGGAGATGAAGTGTCGGTGATAAAGCCGGTAAAGTATCCGTCTTCCGTTGCCTGTAATCCGCTGCCCGTTAAGAAGACAAGGAAGTACTTTACTACCCATCCGCCGATAACACAGTAATATGGCATGATCATCATAGGTACGATGCATGCAAGTATGCCAAGCGGCCTCCAGCCTTTCTTAAGCTTGCCGTATGCCGTAAGGGGGCTTTCCTTGGTCTTGCGCCCTATTGAGATCTCTGTTATCAGTAATGTAAAACCGAAGGTGATCGCCAAGATAAGGTAGATTATCAAGAATAATCCTCCGCCGTCTCTTGCTGCGAGATATGGGAATCTCCAGATATTGCCGAGTCCGACTGCGCTTCCCGCAGCGGCGAGCACGAAGCCTATCGATCCTGTGAATGATGTTCTTTTCCTGTTGTCCATAATAGTCTCCAATCAATTTTTTTATTGCTGATCAATCTTTTTAGGATTGAGCGAATCCAATAACTGGCGCATGGTCTTTTTGCTTATTGGATGTCTTATATTGGGCGCGATCTCGCACATGGGCTTTAAGACAAACTCACGATTCTCCATATCCACATGTGGAATGACGAGTGTGTCGCTTTCATATATAAGATCATCATATAAAAGTATATCCAGATCCAGAGTACGAGGGCCCCAGTGAATATCGCGTTTACGACCTGCCTTTTCTTCGAGTGAATGAAGATAGCAAAGTAACTCCTCCGGTTCCATGAGAGTTCTTATATGACAGGCACCGTTTAGAAAATCATCCTGTTCTACGCCTCCGTATGGAGCAGTAAGTATGCGTCCTGAGTCCTGTAACATCTCTACATATGGATGTTCGGCTATCGCATCTACCGCATCATCGATATATCCGTTGCTGTCTCCGATATTGGATCCGTAGGAGAGATATACGTCATGCCAGGCTCTGTGTATCCTGACGGAGATGGATTTAAATTCCACGGGAACCGGAGCCTCCGGCTTGCGCACCTCGATATATACAGATTTTATAAGAGGGAAGCCTAAGAGGATCTCCTCAGCGATATGCTCTGCGACGGTCTCTATAAGGTCGTAAGATTCTCTTATGAGTACCGAACGGATCAAAGAACAGATCCGGGCATAATCTGTTGAACGTTCAAGGTCATCCGTTAATCCTGCCGGACGAGTATTCGTATAGAGGGTGGCATTGACAAAGAAGTTCTGACCTTTTTCCTTCTCATCCTCATATACTCCGTGATAAGCCTTAACCTGTAATTCCTCGATTCTGATCTCGTCCATATTCCCCTCCTATAGCACGTATCATCCTGACTACATCCGCATTCTCGGCAACATCGTGTACTCTGATAAAGCTGACTCCGTTGATCATTCCGTAAGCTGTTGTGGCAAGCGTACCGAAAAGCCGCTCTTCCTTGGGCTTATCAAGAGCAAATCCGATAACGGACTTACGGCTTACACCCAACAGAATAGGATAATCATATACATGACCGCACAGATCGTCGATCGAACTTAGGTCATTCAACCTTCGCATTACAGTAAGATTCTGATCATAAGTCTTGGCAAATCCCACTCCCGGATCCAATATGATCCTGTCGGATGAAATACCGGCATCCAGTCCCATACGTAAGCTGGATGCAAGATCGGCACGGACATCCGCTATAAAGGCATCTTCGACAGACTGTCTGTTTTTATCTCTCGGAATGGTATATCCGTAATCTATATCTTCGCCATGCATTGTAATGGGGATAATGTCGTGATCATCGCCATGGACCGTGTGATCATTCGGTCGTCTGTTATGCATAATACATACCACGATATTATCATATTTTTTTATGGCAGATGAAACTGCCGCAGGCATATCAGGATCTCCCTTAAGCCCCCATATATCATTGATAAGTCTTGCACCTGCATCTACAGACTCTGTGGCCACGCATGCCTTATAGGTATCCACACTTATCGGAACATCAAAATGTGAAGATACGGCCTCAATGGCGGGGATCACACGCGAAAGTTCCTCATCGGCGGATACCGTAGGTGCATCGGGCCTCGTAGACTCGCCGCCTATGTCGATAATGTCGGCGCCATCCGCGATCATTCTCTCGCATGTATACAGTACATCATCGATATTGACTGAAGTACCGTTTCCCACAAATCTTCCGCCGTCGTAGAAGGAGTCCGGGGTCACATTCAATATACCCATGATGTATGTATTATTCACTGTATCAAAATCTCTGTTACCAATCTTCATCATATTGTTCACGTTGCTTATATTCAGATATCCGGCTCAAACTGCCATACATTGACATTGCCGCGTATTGACTGATGGTACATCGGATACAGACTCTTATAATCGTGGAAGTAAACGAACTGAGACGTCATATTGATGTCGGTGTATATTCCGGTGATCACGGTCTCGATATCAGTCCCTTCGGTGGTCATACGTTTAAGTGCCGCATCGTCAGAGGATGAGTCGGTCTGGTAATATATCATGCCGCTTCCGACATTGAACATCTCAACATGTTCTTTTGTGAGGGTCATATCCTCGCCGGTCAGGAGATTGTATCTGTGGAGCTGATATTTGGTCTCAAGGTCTATGTAATATACAAATCCGTTATCATATATCGGCTGATACATCTGACGGTTATAAAGGACCGTGTCCTCGCCGGTACGTATATCGAGAGCATGCAGATACATATCTCCGTCAGTGGGAGCACCTGCATAGTAGATAAGCCCGGAATCTGCGCATGAAGGGTCTATCATGCTTCTGATATAGACACGAGGATCTGACTTGTCAGTTTTGATGCTGTCAAGATATGTCCCCGTATTATTCTCATAATGCTGGAAATAGATCCTGTTACCGATAAGGATGGCGGTACCTACGGCATCCTGAGTATAACAGAGACTGTCACCGCCGCTTCTCTTGATACTGAAAAGCCCTGTGGCCTTGCGGATATATCCGAGCCCGGAACCTGAAGACTTGCCGGAAAGAGCATAATATATCCTGCGTGAATCGACATTGATACTCTGGATCGCTACTCCGGCCAGTTTCTTGGCATCAGTCTCATCGGGGTTCATAACATACAATGATCCTGAAGCGGAGGGGTTGGAAAAATACACCTTCCCGTCATATTCACAAAAAAGACCGTTGCCGTAGAGATTGCCGGCTGTATTGCCGATAAAGTATTCGTCGTTTTTCGGCGTAAGCGTCTTTTTCATCGATAAAAGGACGATCAGGGCCACGAAGATTATTATGATCACTGCAAGGATAATATTGCGCTTTTTCATAAGTTGATTATAGCCTTTAATGTGCTTGCTATCAAGGGAAAACTGATATAAACTAGAAGATACAAACACCTTATAAGACGGCAGATCTGACAGGGTTTTTATGGCCTTGTAAGAATATGTCTACAAAGATTATTTGGAGGAATATTTAAGGATGGAACTTGAGAGATACAGAGCACAGATAGATGAGATAGATGCGCAGATCGTTGAATTGCTTGAGAAACGCATGGAGATCTCTGAACAGATAGGCATTGAGAAGCTTGAACTCAGGGGAGATATCCTTGATCCGAAGAGAGAGTGGGAGAAGCTTAACGGAGTACGTGAAGCGACTCATCATGTGCCATACAGAGAGTATATGGAGCGTATCTTTATCGAGATCATGGCTGAGAGCAGGTATTTACAGAAGGATATCCAGCAGAAGATCGATATTGAGAAGTCGGTTGATTCGGAGGAAGTATGAAGCGAACGGATGAACTGCTCATATTCCGTATAGAGGCAGATGCGTCGGGCCTGATCGAAAAGATGTCTGATCTTATGAACAGGAGTGGGCTTGATAAGGTTACAGAATCGGAAAGAGACATATTAAGGAAGGATCTGTTCTCCTGCGTTAACAGTCTTTTAGAGTTCGGAGCGGGACATGGTTTTTCCGGCAATCTGTGGCATCATTATCTTTCCACTTTTTTAGTCAACAGTGAGAACAGTTACAGCAGAGCCTGTGAGATAAGAGGACAGATAGAGGGGACTATATGTGATGCGGTATTGCATGATATGTCCGTCTTTATGGAATTATATGGATATGACATCGGAAGTCTGGGTAAGACACTTGATGTTGGCAGTATAGATCTGCTTAAGGATTATAAGGCATCGGGCGAAGAGAGCAGAGTATATAATGAACGTATCCGCAGCAGGATATGTGAACTGACGGACAGTATGGAAGCGGCTGCGGGTCCGCAGGCCATGATGAGCGCCCTCACACTTTTTTACAGAGATTATGGTGTAGGACGTTTTGGACTGCATAAGGCTTTCAAGATAAGGACTGACGGCGACGGAAAGCCCGTTATAGTGCCAATACTCAGAATAGCCCATGTGAAGCTTAATGATCTTGTCGGATACGAATCGGCCAAGAAGAGGCTGACTGACAATACCGAGGCATTTGTGGCCGGACGTAAGGCCAATAACTGTCTTCTTTACGGCGATGCGGGAACAGGCAAGTCATCAAGCATCAAAGCCATCGCCAATGAATATTTTGACAGAGGCCTTCGTATAATAGAGATCTATAAGCATCAGTTCGAATATCTAAGTGATGTCATTGCTCAGATCAAGGATCGCAATTACAGATTTATAATATATATGGATGACTTAAGCTTCGAGGATTTTGAGATAGAGTATAAGTATCTTAAGGCCGTTATCGAAGGTGATCTTGAGAAGAAGCCGGGCAATGTGCTTATCTATGCAACATCCAACAGGAGGCATCTTATCAATGAGAAGTTTTCGGAGAGAGATGATTCCGTTCATATGGAAGATACCATGCAGGAGAAGTTCTCGCTGTCTGCCAGATTCGGGTGCAGTATATATTTCGGCGCTCCTGATAAGAAGGAATATCAGAATATAGTGAAAGAACTGGCTAAGCGTAACGGTATCGATATGGATGAAGAGACTTTGCTTTCAGAAGCGAATAAATGGGAATTGTATCACGGCGGAATGACAGGCAGAAGCGCACAGCAGTTTATAGACCATTTGGGAGGAACATATGGCCACTAAGCTTTTTGCTGCGATCGATGTGGGATCGTATGAACTGAATCTCAGCATATATGAATTCAGCAAGGATTCCATGAAAGTGATCGACAAAGTAAAATACAGATTGGATCTCGGTACGGATTCATATTCCAAGGGCAGACTTCCGGCTGACAAGATCGAAGAACTCTGCAGGATATTAAGTGAATTCAATCGTATAATGAAGGGATATCATGTATCGGACTATAAGGCATACGGCACGTCTGCCATAAGAGAGACGCGTAATACCAGACTTCTGCTTGATCAGATCGAGCAGCGGACCGGTATACATGTTGATGTACTTAGCAATTCCGAACAGCGTTTCCTTGATTATAAGTCTGTGGCCAGTAAAGGAGCGGACTTTATAAAGACGATCGACAGTCCTACGGCGATCGTGGATATCGGAGGCGGGAGCATTCAGCTGTCCCTCTTTGATAAGGATAAGCTTGTGGTCACCCAGAATATGAAACTGGGCGTATTAAGGCTTCAGGAGAGGCTTGGCGAGCTTGATGCCACCCCGGCCAAATACGATGATCTGTTAGAGGAGATCATTGACGCACAGCTATCGGTATTCCAAAAACTATATCTTAAGAATCACAGTATATACAATCTGATAATAGTGGATGACTATGTCTCGCCTATCACATGGAGCAGGACGAAGGATTCGGACAGACCGGGCTTTGTTACATCTGTGCGGTTCATGGCTTTTTTTGACAGGATAAGGGAGATGAATCCCGTGGAATTCTGTCGTAGATACGGGATCGCAATGGAGAATCTGTCACTTGTGTATATCGCAGCCAAGCTTATAAGCAGTGTAGTCAAAGTAGTCGGTGCGGAATACATATGGGCTCCGGGTGTTTCTCTTAATGATGGTATAGCTTACGAATACGGAGAGCGCAAAAAGCTCCTCTTTATAGACCATGATTTTGATGAAGATATCATAGCATGCGCCAGAAATATAAGCCGCAGATATATGGGAGATGATAAACGCGGCAAGACACTTGAGAAGATCTGCCTTACCATATTTGACAGCATGAAGAAGGTTACGGGACTGGGCAAGAGAGACAGACTGCTGCTTAGAATGGCTACGATATTGCACGATTGCGGTAAGTATATAAGTCTGTATAATCTGGCACAATGCAGTTATGATATAGTCATGGGCACGGAGATAATAGGTCTGTCGGATTCTGAACGCGAGATCGTTGCGGGCGTTGTGAAGTATAATCACACATATATGGATTATGACACAGATGTCATGTCTCCCGATATCAACACCGCCGACAAATACATGCGGATAGCCAAACTCTCTGCGATCTTAAGGATTGCCAACGGATTGGATAAGAGTCAGAAACAGAAATTCTCGGATATTAAAGCATCACTTAAGGAGGATGTATTGACCATAACCGTAAGGACCAATATGGATATCACGTTGGAAAAGGGCATGTTTAGCAGAAGAGCGGACTTCTTCCAGGAGATATTCTGTGTTAAGCCGGTGATCAAGCAGATATCAAAGATCTGATATTACAAAGGATTAGGAATATTATGGACAGAGAAAAATATAATGATCCCCAGTATTACTGGAACAGGGAATTGAGTTGGATCGAATTCGATAAAAGAGTGCTCAGCGAAGCGGTGGATAAGACAATACCGCTGCTTGAGCGTGTCAAATTTCTATCCATCAGTGCTTCCAATCTGGATGAATTCTTTATGATAAGGGTTGCATCCCTTAAGGATATGGAAAATGCCGGGTATAAGAAGACTGATATTGCCGGCATGAATCCCAGGGCTCAGCTTAAAGCTCTTGGCGTGGCGACGCATGCGCTTGTTGACAGTCAGTACAAGATATATCACGAACTGTCGGCTGAACTTGAAAAGAACGGGATCACGATACTGACGGATCTGGCTTCTCTTAACAAAAAACAATGTGAGTTTGTAGACAGATTTTTTACGGACTATGTATATCCGGTTCTTACACCGATGGCTGTGGACAGCTCCAGACCCTTCCCGTTAATACGTAATAAGACGCTTAATCTTGGTGCGCTTGTATGCAGCAAGACGGATGATAAGGAAGAGATTGAATTCGTTACGGTTCAGGTGCCGGGTGTGTTGCCGCGTCTTGTAGAGATACCATCGGATAAAGACATAAGAGTGATGGTACTTTTGGAAGATATCATAGAGCGCAATATGGGAAGCCTGTTCCTTAACTATGACATACTTTCAACCTGTTATTTCCGTATAATGCGTAATGCCGATCTTGATATAGATGAAGAGGAATCGGCAGATCTGCTTAAGGAGATCGAAAAACAGATCAAGCGCAGACAGTGGGGAGAGGCGATCAGGCTTGAGGTCAATAAGGATATAGATGAGCGGCTTTTGGGAAGACTTAAGTCGGAACTTATGATCAAAAAAGATGAGATCTATTCGATAGATGGTCCTCTGGATCTTACATTTCTGATGAAGTTGTATGACATAGCGGGCTGTGATGATCTTCGCGAAGAGGGTTATACCCCGCAGATCGTTCCGGAGATACCGGAGGGAACGGATATATTCGAGGCGATAAGGCGTAAGGATATCCTTATGCACCATCCGTACCAGTCTTTCGAACCGGTGGTCAGATTCGTAAGCAGCGCAAGCCGTGATCCGCAGGTACTTGCCATTAAGCAGACATTGTACAGGGTCAGCGGTAATTCACCCATAATAGCGGCTTTGGCGGAAGCAGCCGAAAACGGCAAACAGGTCACGGTCTTGGTCGAACTCAAGGCCAGATTTGATGAAGAGAATAATATCGTATGGGCCAAGAAGCTTGAACAGTCAGGCTGTCATGTTCTGTACGGACTTGTAGGACTTAAGACGCACAGCAAGATCACCTTGGTTGTGAGACAGGAGGAGGACGGTATCAGGCGCTATGTTCATCTGGGTACCGGTAATTACAATGATTCCACAGCCAAGCACTATACCGATGTAGGACTTTTTACATGCAAAGAGAGCTACGGCGAGGATGCAACGGCGCTGTTTAACATGCTGTCCGGCTATTCGGAGCCTGCAACGTGGAACAGATTAAGTGTTGCACCTTTGTGGTTAAAAGACAGATTCCTGTACCTTATAGGCAGGGAGACTGAGCATGCTCTTGCGGGAAGACCTGCGCATATAATAGCCAAGATGAATTCACTGTGTGATCCGGATATAATGGCCGCTCTGTATGAGGCTTCGGGAGCGGGAGTAAAGATAGAATTGATCGTTCGCGGGATATGCTGCATCAAGACGGGTATTCCGGGCGTTAGCGACAATATCACCGTTCGTTCCATTGTCGGTACGTTTCTTGAGCACAGCAGGATATTCTATTTTGAGAATAATAAAAAGCCGGAGTATTATTGCGGAAGCGCCGACTGGATGCCGCGTAACTTAGAGAGGCGTGTGGAGATCCTTTTCCCGATAGAGGAAGAGGACTTAAGAAAAGAACTCATGCATATCCTTGTAACGGAACTGAAGGATACGGCCAAATCTCATGTTATGCAGGCTGACGGCACATATAAGAAGAGCCGTAAGAGGGAAAAGAGTGTCAATTCACAGATCATATTCTGTAAAGAGGCTAAGCAGAAAATTCAGAACTCCGGCTCCGATAAGGCTATAGCAGATGTGCAGATGACCAGAAGATTTATTCCGGAGGAACCGGTCTGATGGCCGGATACATATATGAATGAGATAATACTTGCTTCAGGTTCTCCCAGAAGAAAAGAACTGTTGGAACTGGCGGATATTCCTTTTACGATTCATGTAAGTGAGACTGATGAGGATACGGATAAGACTCTTCCGTGGGAGATGGTAGAGGAACTCTCGTACAGAAAAGCAAAGAGTGTATATGATGACGGATTTAAGAACTGTACCGTGATCGGCGCCGATACTGTCGTATATGCTGATGGGATGATACTCGGCAAGCCCCGGGATAAAGAGCATTGCAGGCAGATGCTTAAGATGCTTTCCGGAGGCAGTCACCATGTATACACGGGAGTGACCGTTCTTTGGACGGATGATACCGGAAAAGAGAGAGCGGTAAGTTTTTATGAAGAGACCAAAGTGAGCGTGGCCACTCTTACGGATCGTGAGATAGAGGACTATATACATACGGGCGAACCGATGGATAAGGCCGGGGCGTACGGAATACAGGGCAGATTCTTTAAATTTATAATGGGTATTGAAGGAGACTACTATAATGTGGTAGGATTGCCTGTGGCAAGATTGTATCAGGAGTTAAAGAAGCATGGCAGACTATAATAAGTCATGTCGTAAAGGAGTATCATGATTTCAGCTAACAATGTGACATTCAGAGTCGGCAAGAAGGCACTCTTTGAGGATGTCAATATTAAATTTACGGAAGGCAATTGCTATGGACTTATCGGTGCCAACGGTGCCGGCAAGTCTACATTTTTGAAGATATTATCCGGGAAGTTGGAGACGACCAAGGGAGATATCAGTATCACACCGGGTCAGAGACTGTCGGTTCTTGAACAGGATCATTTCAAATATGATGCATACAATGTCATGGATACCGTCATCATGGGTAATCAGAGACTGTATGATATCATGAAGGAGAAGGATGCCATATATGCCAAGGAAGATTTCTCGGATGAAGACGGTGTAAGGGCGGCGGAACTCGAGGCGGAATTTGCTGAGATGGACGGGTGGGAAGCAGAGAGTAATGCGGCAATGCTTCTTAACGGACTCGGAATAGATACCGATCTTCACTACATGATGATGTCAGATATGGATGGTAATCAGAAGGTCAAGGTCCTGCTTGCAAGAGCACTGTTCGGTAATCCGGATATCCTTCTTTTGGATGAGCCTACCAACCATCTGGATATGGATGCGATCAACTGGCTTGAAGAGTTTTTGATCGATTTTGACAATACTGTCATAGTGGTATCACATGACAGATATTTCCTTAATAAGGTTTGTACTCAGATAGCTGACATAGACTACGGTAAGATACAATTATATGCCGGCAACTATGATTTCTGGTATGAATCCAGCCAGTTGCTCATCAAACAGATGAAGGAAGCCAATAAGAAGAAGGAAGAGAAGATCAAGGAATTGCAGGAATTCATCTCAAGATTCTCTGCCAATGCTTCAAAGAGTAAGCAGGCTACATCCCGTAAGAGAGCGCTTGAAAAGATCGAACTTGATACTATCAAGCCTTCCAGCAGAAAGTATCCGTACATAGACTTCAGACCTGATCGTGAGATAGGTAACGAGGTTCTGTTTGTTGAGAATATCTCCAAGACCGTAGAGGGCAAAAAGGTGCTTGATAATGTGAGCTTTACGGTCGGACATGATGATAAGATCGCTTTTGTCGGCGGCAATGAACTTGCAAAGACGACACTGTTTAAGATCTTAATGGGTGAACTTGAGCCCGATGAGGGATCATATAAGTGGGGAGTTACCACATCACAGGCATATTTCCCCAAGGACAGCACTGATGAATTCAGTAATGACTATACCATCACGGAATGGCTTACGGGATACAGTCCTGTTAAGGATGTGACATATGTAAGAGGATTCCTTGGGCGCATGCTTTTTGCCGGAGAGGACGGAGTTAAGAAGGTCAAGGTCCTATCCGGAGGAGAGAAGGTCAGATGTCTGTTGTCGAAGATGATGATATCCGGAGCCAATTGCCTGATATTCGATGAACCGACCAATCACCTTGATATGGAAGCGATCACTGCTCTTAATGACGGTATGATCAAATTCCCGGGAGTTGAGCTTTTTGCCTGCAGGGATCATCAGATAGTGCAGACCACGGCTAACAGGATCATAGAGTTTATGCCTGATGGTTCGATAATAGACAAGATCACGACCTATGATGAATACTTAGAGAGTGATGAGATGGCTCGTAAGCGTACAGTATATACTGCTGACAGAGAGGGCGATGAAGATTGATGATAAGACCGGCGCTAACACGCCGGTCATTTGAGTTAGTAACGGGAAGATCATAAAAGGAATCCGGAGATAATGAAAAATAAGAACGACTGGTTCAATCCTCGTGATAAGAAGAGTAAAGCATACAACGGGAATCTTAAAGGTAAGAATGCCGTTGATCTGCATACACATACATGTAAATCGGACGGAAGTCTGACTCCGACGGAACTGATCGATTATGCGATCATTAAAGGACTTAAGGCGATCGCGATAACAGATCATGATACCGTTAACGGTCTTGATGAAGCCTTGGAATATGGCACAGACAAGGATATTGAGGTTATTCCCGGAGTAGAGCTGAGCACTGAATACAAGGATAAGGATATACATGTAGTCGGGCTTGATATCAATTACAGATCTGCTGCATTTACGGATTATCTTGAAGACTTCGTAAGATCGAGGGATGAGAGGAATGTTAAGATCTGTAAGTTATTAACAGAAGCGGGAATGCCGATGACATATGCCGAACTGATGGAGCGTTTTCCTGAGAGTGTTATCACAAGAGGGCATTATGCCAGGTTCATGTTGGAAAAGGGTTATACTTCATATCTGAAGGAGGCTTTTGAACGCTATATAGGAGATAACTGCCCTTATTTTGTGCCGAGAGAAAAGACTACGGTATATGATGGAGTGCGCCTTATAGTTAAGGCGGGGGGGATACCGATAATAGCGCATCCTATGTTGTATCATATGAACTGGGACAGACTGCAAAGCCTTGTGGATGAACTTAAACCGCTCGGTCTTATGGGGATAGAAGCGGCTTATACGACCAATTCGCCTGCGGAGGAGAGGCAGACAAGGGAATTTGCAAAAAAGAACGACCTTTTTGTATCGGGAGGCTCGGATTACCATGGAGAAGCCAAGCCGCTCACGGATCTGGGAATGGGATTCGGAGATCTTTATGTAGATTACAGTTTATGGGAGGCCATGAAGAAGGCCGACAGACCGGGCAAGACGATCTGAATCTCGTCATAATGCGGCAAAACGTTTTGGAATGAGGATGAATATGAAGATTCTTTTTACGGATCTTGACGGAACATTGCTTAATAACGAGAGCAAAGTAAGTGAATACAGTATAGAAGTACTTAAACGCATGACAGGTGCAGGACATAAGCTCGTACTTGCTTCGGGACGTCCTTTGGGCAGTATCAGAGAGGTAAAAGAACTTGCGGGACTTGATATGCCGGGGGTATTCATTACGGCCAATAACGGCTCGCTTATATATGACTGTGACAGGGATGAGGTTATATATACCGATCCCGTGCCGCTTGACATTGTTGAACAGATATGGGATATGGCCGCTAAAATGGGGATCCACATACAGACATATACCCAGGGGGAGATCGTTACACCTGCGGAAGATGCGCAGATAAAAAAGTATTTAATAAAGATACACATCCCGGTTATCTACACGGATAAGCCGCTTGATGTCTTAAAGGAAGCTCCACCGAAGATGCTTGCGATAGAACTTACGGATCATGAAGCACTTGAGGCGTTCAGACAGGCTGTCTTAAGCCGCTATGGCGATATAGTCGATTCTCTGTATTCGGAGCCTGAGTACCTTGAAATATACAGCAGGACTGCGGGAAAAGGAGCCGCTCTTAAGTGGCTGTGTGACCATCTTAAGATACGTATAGAGGATTCATATGCGGCAGGTGATGCCATGAACGACATCTCGATGATCAAAGCGGCAGGGCACGGGATCGTAATGTGTAATGCCGCAGAAGATGTACAGGCTTACGCCGAAATAATAACGGAACACAGTAATAACGAAGATGGGCTGGCAGAGGTGATAGTTAAGCACATCATCGGATAATGGGTAGGATATGCCGGATGAGAAAACAGTAACAGAATATGCCGGAAGGGTGATGCAGCTGGCGGTTGATACGATAACGGTGAGGCTGCGTTTTTTTGATACGGCCTTGCTTAAGATCGTACCCGAGTGCAGTGTTGGAAGCCGTGGCTATGTCTATGATGGGGAGAGGCTTCTGTATGATCCCTATGTGCTTTTAAATGACTATAAGGAAGAACCGGGATATGTTCTCAGACTGCTTCTTCATGTCATATTGCATGCGATATTAAAACACCCATACAGATTTGATAAGACTGAGGAAAAGTACTGGAACATCGCGACCGACATTGCTGTGGAACATATAATACTCGACATGGAGATCCCGGAAGCATCTCTGTTAAGGGATTCGGAAGAGCGTATAATCCTTAACCGACTTGCAAAATGGACTCCGAATCTTACCGCCGATGCCCTGT
>JAEEGL011716469.1_pt1 | contig 15364 bp, 7 predicted proteins | sample 9134231 | NCBI WGS metagenome assembly JAEEGL01 (sample SAMN16246548, study PRJNA631951) | gut metagenome | biome: gut microbiome; feature: rumen; material: fiber-attached | host: Bos | place: Iran: Karaj | collected 2018-10 | reverse complement strand
TTTATTTGAATTTCTATGAATTTAAAATATACATCTGTATATCCTCCATATATTGTATAATTACTTGTTTCATTTATTATTGGACAAAACATATTATTTAAATTATTTTTAACAAATAATTTTTCTAATTTTACATTAAAATCAGTTAATTCACAATTTTTTAAACCATAATGATATTTTGTAATATTGTTAGTTCCACCATTCCATGAATTACTAGTCATACTAAATTTTAGATATTTTTTTGATTTTTCTATTGCGTTTGTACCATTTAAAGTAAATTGAACGCCAAAAGCTAAATTAAAGTTTATATCTGTGAAATTTAAAAATGCTCCTTCATCTACCACTTTAGTTGAATATATAAATTCTAAATTTTTTCTTAGTAAAAATCTACTTGTCATATATGTTACATATATTATTGATATTAATACAAATATTATTGTACTAAGACCACCTAATAATGATTTATATTCACGTTCATGATTTATACGAAATGTTAAAGGTTTACCAAAACAATCACAATCTTTTATTATTGAGACTAATTTATTATTAAAACCATTCATAATTAATTAATTTTGTAATTTTATAATTATTATAATACTTTTTATTTATAATTATTGAATATATAATTTGATTTTAATAAATAATTATAAATAAATATATTTTCTTATTTTAAAATATATTTTTTTATCAATTAAAAACTTCTTTTTATATTTAAAAATATAATTTTTATAATTTTTAAAATTTTTATTTTAAATAATAATATTTATATATAATAATAAACAATAAAACAATATATTATATTTATATATATAATGATGGGAGATGATTTAAAAAAATTATATATAGGAAATCTTCCAATAGGTTTAACATCACCAATTCTTCTACAATTTTTAAATTCAGCATTAATGAAATTAAAACCAAATTTATTTTATAATGGAAGTCCAATTGTCTCTTGTTGGATTAGTTCAGATGGGCATTATGCTTTTATAGAATTTCGTTCAATAGAAGAAGCAAACGCAGGATTTATATTAAATGGTTATAAAATATTAGATAAACAATTAAAAATTGGTAGACCTAAAAGTTATTTAGGTTTACCTAGTAATGGTAATGATGTGTTAAATACAGCAGCATATGCATTTATAAACAAAGCAAAAATTAAAATAAATAAAGGAAAAAAAATTACATTTCCAACAAATGTTTTAAATTTTATAGACATGGTAAAAGAAATTGATATTGAAAATGAAGATATATATAATGAAATAAAAGATGATATACAAACTGAATGTGAAGAATATGGAAAAGTACTTGAAGTTTTTATGCCAAGAAAAGATATAGATGAAAATATTGTTCCTGGAATGGGAAATGTATATGTAAAATTTGAAAATGTTGAAGGTGCAAAAAATGCAAGGAAAAATTTAATAAGTAAAAGATATGATGGAAGATTATTAACAATTAAATATTTTGATGAGGATAAATTTAATAAAAAAATATTTGAAGAAGATGAAGAAAAAAATGTTGAAAAAGAAAAAGAAAAAGAATAAAAAATATTTTATATAAATTTAAAATATAAATAAAATTTTTCTATAAATAATTAATATTAATCTTATAAAATATTAATATTTGTGATATAAAAATAAAAAATAAATTATTCTTATTTTTTTTAATAATATTTTACAATAATAATAAATATAAAAAATGAAAAAAATAATTATTTGCATTATATTTATTATAAAAACCATATTAAATTACACAATTTTTACCAACAATCAATTATCAAATCTCGATAATATTAATATTTCATATTATTATACAGATTATAAATCTTCTTTATTTCTTTTAGATGGAATTAATTCAAAATATTACGAAATTAACACAAAAACAGGAGCTACAATTACATCACATACAATTAATAATATTAATACATCTTCAAGAATAGATCAAATTGATTCTTCTCATTTTTTATTAACTTTTCATAATAATCATTTATTTACTGTAATAGATTCAACTTCTTATTCTGAGATATCAACTTTAGATGTTTCATCATTAACTGAAATAGAAAATTTTATAAAAAATAATTACAATTCAGAATTTAGTATATCATTAAATTCATTTTATTCTACTCCCGGAATTTTTTTTAAAAATAATATGTTATATGCTTCAAGTACAATTAAAATTGAAGAAAATAGTTCTAATATTCATTTAGGTTATATTCATTTAATATTTTTAATAGATCAAACAACATATACTATTTCGCCAGGTCCTTTTTTATTCGAAAGTAATTATACAATTTCAAAATCAGGAAATACAATTAAACCATTTTTTAAAATAATAACAACAAATACAAAAGAAAATGATATTATATTTTACACAGTTCCTCAAACACAAACTTCAGTTACTGCATATCAAAGATATGATTTTGATTCTACTTCAATTAGAAATTTTAGTGATTTTAATATAAAAGATAATTTTATATATAATAAAACTTATTTTGTTGTCTATGGTAATAAACCAGCAAATAATAATTATGCTTTTATAATGTATTTTCATCCTGTAATATATGATTCAATATCACTTCCAATTCAAGTTAATAATTTAGATTTAATTAGTCATGCTATACTTAATGATAAATATTATATTATTTCTATTTTAAGTAGCAATAATATTTTTTATTGTTATATTTTTTATCAATATAATGCTGTTGGTCAATTTCATTTTAATAATAATAATGTTTATAATTTTATGATTCAAATGAGTATTAATCAATTAGAAAGTTCTTATATTTTTTATAAAAATAATTTATATTATTTTATGATTATTCAATATCAAGAATGTAAAGATTTAAATGTTACTTATAATTTAGGTCAAACTTATTCAATATATGCAGATGATTTATTAAAATCTTTTAGTGTCTCAAATGATAATACTAGTATTATTTTTTTAACTAATAATCAAAATTTAGAAGTTTTATTTGACTCAACAAAAAGAGGAATTCAAAAAATTTCTTATACTCAAACAACAGGTGCTTCTTTTTCAACAACATTTAAATTATTATCAGTTTCATATGAATCTGTAATTACTTATGATTCAGATGAAAAAGAAATTAATGAATGTAATTTTAAAATTATTTATTGCAATGAAGCATGTAGTTCTTGTTCAGAATATTCAAGTGATAGTTCAAATACAAAATGTATAGAATGTGCAAATAATTATTATAAAAAAAGAGATGGAGATAGTTCTCAATGTTATTTAAGCTCTACTATATTTGAAGGATATTATGCTAATTCAACAACAGGATATTTTGAAAAATGTGATGAAAGTTGTAAGACATGTACAGGACCAGGAAAATGTTCAAATGATAATAGTAATAGTAATAATAATAGTAAAAGTAATAATAATTCAAATGGAAAAAATGAAAATTCAAATAATAATAATAATAATGATAGTTCTAATGATAGTTCTTCAGAAAAAGAGGATGATAATAAAATTTCTTTAAATTTAGAACAAGAAATAGATGATTTAAAAAAAGAGATAGAAAAAAAGATATTATCTTTATCATCACTATATGAAAATGAGATATATCATATAACTATATTTTCAAAATCATTTGATGATAATAATAATGATAAAACTACAAATAATAATAATAATGAATCTTCAATAGATGTTTCTGAATGTGAATCTACATTAAAAAAACATTATAATATATCATCAATAATCATAGTAAAAATTGACATTAAAACAAATTCTTCAACAAATAATTTAAATTATTTAATTTTCAATAATAAAGGTGAATTATTAGATACATCATTTTGTGAATTTATATCAATTCAAATTCCAATAAAAACAGAAATTTCTGAATTAAATTTCACAGAAATTTATTTATTTTTACAAAATTCAATTGACTTAACAGATGAAACAGATAAATTTTTTAATGATTTTTGTTCACCTTATGATTTAGATAATAGTAAAGGTTTACCATTTAATAAAAGAAAAGAAAATTTATTAATTGAAGAAAGTTTATGTCCTGATTTTAATTGTAGTCTTTATAATATAACTGATAATTATACAAAAATTGAATGTAGATGTGAAGGTGAATATGTTCGTGAAGAAAATTATAAAAATAATAAAAAAAATAATAATTTATCTGTTATTAGATGTATGAAATTAGGTTTTAAATGGAAAAGATTTAAAGATAATTATGCAGGATGGATTTTTTTATTTATTTTTGTTGGTCAATTTTCAAGTGGGATTTATTTATTTGTTGTTAATGGAAAAGAAATTTTTGCTGTTCCACCTAAAAAGAAAAATAATAAAAAAAAAGATGAAGATGATGATGAAGATGATGATGATGATGAGGAAGATAGTGATAAAAATAAATATAATAATAATATAAAAGATGATACTGAAAGTAAACATAATTTACATTCATCTAAAACTAGTAATATTTCAGAAAGTAATAAAAGTAATAATTTATTAATTAATAATAATAATAAAACAAAAGAAAATACAGTAACAATTTATAAAAATGAAGATAAAAATATGAATAATAATGTTAATAATAATAATAATAATAATAAAAATGAAAAAAAAAATAAAAATAATGAAAATAATAAAAATAAATCAAAATTCTCTGATTATGAATTAGAATATTCCAATTTCAATGAATCAATTAAAAATGATTCTCGAACTTTTTCTCAAACATATAAATATTATATAATTAACCATCAAACATTATTAAATTTATTTGTAAATAATAATGAAAAAAATAATATAATTCCAATTAAAATTTCTATGTTTTTATTATCTATAACATTAATTTTTGGATTTAATATGTTATATTTAACAAACAAATTAAAAAATGAAATATATGAAAAAGGTAATATTTCTTTTAATAAAAGAATAATTCAAAATATATTATCTTTATTATCTTATTTAATAATATATATGCTTTTAAGCTTATTAATTTCATATAATCATTTAATAGATAATTTAAACGAAAATAAAATAAATAAAAATGAATATAAAAGTAAATTGAAAATTAAATTTATTATATTTTTTATAATAGATTTAATAATTAGTTTATTATTTTGGTTTTATATTTTATGTTTTTTTGCAGTTTATCCTAAATATAAAACAGAATGGTTAATTAGTTGTTTATTATCATATTTGATAGTTTTAATATTACCTTTTATTTTTTGTTTAATTTATGTTATTTTTAGAAAAATAGGTTTATCATTTAATTTATGTGTGTTTTTTTATATAGGACAAATTATTGATTTTATATCAAATACAAAATATAAAAAAATTTTTAATTGTTAATAATTTTAAATATATATATATATATATAATTAAATAAATAAAAATTATTATTTATATTATTATTTATTATTTAAATATTCATGAATCCTGATTGGAAATATTTACAAAAATTTTTAAAAACTATGAATTTTAGTAATATAAATTTAGAAAAAAGAGAAAAAAAGTTAAATAAAGAATTTGAGGATGCTTTAATAAATTTTTATAAATTTAAAAGAAAAAGTCGTTTAATAAATGATAATAATATGAAAATATTAGGTTTTAATACAGTTGGAATTCCTGAAAATAAAATAAAAATAAATATATTTACTGATAAAGGTGATTTAATATTTTATAGTTCATTTAAAAAATATTTAACTGAATTTAGAAGCAATCCAAAAATTTTACTTAATCTTTTAAATCAAATAACAAAAACAGAAGATAAAAAATTAATATCAACTGTGATTACTCATTATTTTTATACTGATATTATAACAAATGAAACTTCAAATAATTTAATAAATTTAATAGAAATATTAATTAAAGAAGAAATTAAAAATGAAGATTTTTCAATAATAGATAATTCATGTTTTAATAAAGATAATATTATTTCTTATATTTTTGATGAATTATTATATATAGATGAAGTTAAAATTTATATTAAACATATTTTAGAAGAAGTTATTAATAAGATATTAAAAAGGGAAAAAGAAAATTTTATGAATAATTATGATTTTAAAGAGTTATTTTTAACTTTGAATATTGGAAAAATTTCAAAAATTATAAAAGATATTGAAAAATTAAGTGAATTTGATATAATTGACAATAATAATATTAATCTGAATAAAAAAAGTTATTCTAGTAAAGAATTTAATATTAAAAATGAAAACATCCCAAAAAATATTAATTATAAAACTGTTTTATTAGCAAATAAGACAGAAAATGAAATTGAAAAAGAATTTAGTAAAATAGAAAATAATTTATTTAATGATAAATTTAAAATAGATAATAAATTTTTAAAATCTGAATTAAGAAAAAGTGAAAAAGAATTTAAAAAATTTTATATTAAACAATTAAATTTTAATCAAAATAATAATAATGATTTATATTCAAATGATTTCTTTTTAAATTATATTAAATCAACAAATAAATATAAAAAAATTTTAGTTTTATATCACAAAAATTTTTTATTTATTCAAGATTGTATTGAAACTATTATGAAAAATTTAAATACTGCAAATAATCATGTACCAAAAATTATAAATAAAATTATTCAGTGTATTAATAATGAAATTAAAAAAAACAATCCAAAATTAAGTCAATATGAAATAAATCATTTTATTTTTAATATTTTTATTGATAAATTAATTTCACCTATTTTACAATTCCCAGAAAAAAATGAATTTTTATGTAAAGAAATTTTAAGTAATAATATTCATAAAAGTTTATTAACTTTAATAAAAATATTAAAGAAAATTTCTTATGGTGATTTATTTTCATCTGAAATAGAAGCTAATTATACACCTTTAAATAAAAAAATGATTGAATGGATACTTAAATCATATGAAATAATTAATAATTTATTAAATAATAAAGATAATTATTATGATATTTATGATGAAAATAATTTAGATTTATATCAAAATTTTTGTTTAAATAAAAATGAAATAAGAATATTTTTAGAACATTTTAAAAAAATTCCAGAAATTTTAGATAATAATGAATATGAACAAATTTATAATAATTTAGATAGATTAACAGAAAGTTTAGATGAAAATAATTATTTTTTATTTTTAAATTATAATTATAATAAAGAAAGAGATGAAAATTTAAAAATAGAATATAAAAAAGAATTTATAATAGAACCTTACAATATTTTTAATATAAATAATGAAGATAGATTAAAATATTTTGAAGGAATAAAAAATTGTATTAAACATGTTTTAATAGCATCTTTTGATTTATCAGATAAAATAAAAAATTTAGATTTTCAAAAATTATTTATTATGTTAAATACAAATATTCAATATCGACAAGAATTAAAAAAAATTAATTTAATTAATGATAAAATTCCTTTGTCTTGGTATTCAAATTATATAGTCAAAAATCATGCTGATATACCTAATGAATATAAAGAAAATAATTACATTAAATTATATGAAGAATTATTAAATGAAACTAAAAATCTTGAAAAAAAAATTATTGCGAAACAATTAATTTTAAATAATGATATGTTAAATGAAATTAATTCTTTAAAAAAGAAATTAGAATTCGAAAAATATAAATTAAAAAAAAATAAAAAAATTGAAAATTTAATAAAAATTAAATTAATTTTCGAAACTCTTCAACCTGAAGTTTGTGTTATGAGACAAAAAGATTATTTAATTTATTTGGAAAAACTTTATAAATTTATTGATCAAAAAATTCCTGAAAATGAAATAAATAAAAATAAAAATTTAATATTATTGAATTACCCTGAAATTTGTGTTCATAAAAAAATTGAAAATATTGGAAAAAATTATCCAGAATTAAAAAATAATTTTAAAGATCATTGTTATGATATTAATAGTTTTATATCTAAAATTTTACGTTTATCATCCGAATCAAAAAATGATATTTTAAATAAAGAATTTAATTTAAATAAAGGAATTAATAATACAAATTTAAATTTAGTTTTGGAAGATTATTTTAAAAATATTAAAAATTTAATTGATAAAAATTCATTATTTAAAATGTTTTATTATAGTAAAGATCCTGAAAAAATGCAAGAAAAAAAAGAAAAATTAAATGAAAAAATTCAAAATATTATTATGTCAAAAATTTCTATTCAAATTAATAAAAATGTTAAAGAACAATTTGAACGAGTTGAAACAAAATTAAATGATAAAAAATTTTCAGAATTATGTGTTAAATATAATAAAATTAAAAATAAATTAATTAATTTTTTACAAATAGATGTTAACTATTTTAATGAATATTGTGTTAATATAGTTAAAAATTATTTTGATAAAATGGATAATGAAAGATATTGTAATAATATAATAAAAATATTTTCAAAAATTATAAATACAATAATAAATATGATGATTTTTTCAAAAAATAAATTAGATTCAAGTATTGATGATTTTTTACCTGTTTTAATTTTTTTATGTATTCAATGTAAAAATGAAAATATGATTTCAAATATTTGTAATTGTTCATATTTTATGCTTAACAAAGATAAAAATAACACAATGGGATTTAATTTTATAAATTTAGAAGGATGTATTAATTATATTAATACATTAGATGAAAAAATAAATAATATTAAATAATAATATTTAAATATTATAATTAAAATATTTTATAATTATTAAAATATTTTTTATTAATATTTTTATAACAATATTAAATAATGTCTGATAAAAATATTTTAATAAAAGATTTATGGGATGAATTAGCAGTAAATGATGAATATAAACAATCATTTAAAAATTTTAAAAAATATCATAAATTAAAATCTGAAAAAAAATTTTATCAAGATTATGAAAAACAACATTTAATAATATTTAAAGCATTTTTAAAAGTATTAAATAAACAATTAAAAATACATTCAACTCAAATTAAAAAATTAAAAAAATATGATGAAAATATAGATTTAATTTTTGATGATAATAATGATGAATTTTTATTTAATTTTATTAATGAAATTATTGAATGTATTAAAATTATAAGAGAAAATTCTTATAATATTATGAAATTATTTATTCAAATTAAAGGAAATGATAAAAAACATAATTTAGAAAAAATAGATAAAAAATATTTTAATTCTCAAAAAATTTATAAAATTTTTGATGAAGTAGAATATTTTAAAAATATGAAAATTTTAAATTATTTTGATATTAATCCCGATTTTATTTTAAGTGATAAACAAAGTGAAAATGATGATAAAATTAAAATTCCTATGGAAAATATTAAAATTGAAAAATATGATAAATTAGTTCCTTTATTTTATGAATGTGCTAATGATTTATATAATAAAGAACATCCTTTAAAAAATAAAAATGAAAAAAAAAAAAACTTAAATTTACAACAAAAATTATTAAATTTAAAAGATGAATTAGGAGAAGAAGAATATAATAAATTATTTTTTATTCATTATATTCCACCACAAGGTTTATTTACTATATTTAAAATAAGAGAAAAAATGAATAATTTAAATGAAAAAAATTCTGAATTTAGTGAAAATTCTGAAGAAGAAAATGAAGAAGAAGAAGAAGAAATTCAAGAAATGAAAAAAGAAAATAAAGAAAATAATGAAAATGAAAATAATTCAGAATATTTAGCTTTAAATAAAATATTAGATGAAGAAGATGAAGAAAAACGAAAAGAAAAACTTAAAATGATTATAGAAAAATTAAAAAAAAAAGATGAAGAAGAAAATGAAAATGATTTTTAAAATATTTTTTTAGATAAAAATAATATTTAAATTTTTATTTTAAATAAAGATGTTTAATTATTATAAATTAATAATATTTATTTTAAATATTCTTTTATTTAAATTATCAATTGAATTAGATTATAAAATAGATTTAAAAGAAGAAGAAGTTTCAGAATTAAAAATGGGAAAAAATATAAGAAATTTGATATCAATTAAAATAGGTTTTCCTTCGCAGAATTTAAAAGTAAAATTATCAACATCATTTTGTGGATTATGTTTATTAAATAAAGAAAAATTTAATTATGGTTATGATATTTCAATATCAAAAAATTTAAAAGTTTTATCAAAAGAAATTAAAAAAATTAATTTTGGTTATGGTTATTTTTTAAGTGATTCAATTAATTTTTGTGGTTTAAATGGAAATAATAAAAATATTCCTTTTTTATTAATTGAAAATTATATTAAAAATGAATCTTTAAATTTTGATGGTTTAATTGGTTTTGGTTTTAATTGTAAAAATAATGATAATAATTTATTATCATTATTATCTCAAGGAAAATCTAATTTTAAAAATATTTTTAGTATTGAAAAAAATTATTATAAAAATTATTCTAAATTTTTAATTGGAAATTATCCAAAAAATTTCAATTTTAATTCTAAATTTTATCATTCTGTAAAATTATTAAATAATAATCAAAAAGAAAATTGGAAAATTTTATTGCATTCAATTTATTTTGATGATAATGAAATTTTTTATATAAATAAACCAATTAGTATTGGTATAGGTGGACTTGCATTAAATGTAATTGAAGAATTTTATAATTACATTAAAGAAAAATATTTTGAAAATTTATTTGAAATAAATGAATGTGAAGAAATTATTGATGAAGTTTCAGAAATTTATTGTAATTATAATTTTGATGAAAAAAAAATTGGTGATTTACATTTAATTTTAGGAAAATGGAACTTAAAAATTTTTTCAAAAAATTTATTTTATTTAATTGAAAAAAATGGAAAGAAAAAAAAATGGTTTAGTATAATTCATATAAATGATTATGAATTTTATTTACCTCAAAATTTAATACCAAATTCAAATACTTTAATATTTAATAGAGATAAAAATGAAATAGGTTTTTTACTAGAATGAATAAAAATAATAATTAAATTTAAAATATTATTATTATAAAAAAATAATTATTTAAACAAATGAATTTTGAACAATTTTTATTATGCTTAATTAATGCTTTATTAGCAATGGGATATTCATTAATTGCTCCTTTATATCCTTCAATTGCTTTAAGTCATTCAGTGTCTTTAATAACAATAGGATTTGTAATGGCAAGTTCTTCTATTTTTCAAATATTAACAATATCCTATAGTATTTTTATTTTAAAAAATTATGAAAGAAAAAAAGTTTTTATTATAGGAACTATATTATGTTCTACATGTACATTAACTTATGGTTTTTTAAATTTTATTAATAATAAAGCATTATTTTTATTTGTTAGTTTTGGAAGTAGAATTTTAGATGGTTTTGGAACTGGAATTGTATATCCTATAATATATAGTGTAATATCAAGAATTAGTTCTGAAAATGAACTTAAACAAAATATTGGATATATGGAATTTTTTTGGAATGCTGGATTTACTTGTGGTCCGGTTATTATTACAATATTTTATTATTTTGGAGGATATACATTACCTTTTGCTATTGCTGCTTTATGTAGATATAGTGTTTTATTAACCTTATTTTATATTCCAATGGATGATGAATCGGAAGAATTAAATAAAAAAGATGATAAAAATATAATTGATAATGATATGAATGAAAGATTATTAGAAAATAATGAAAATGAAAATTTAAATCAAAATTCTTCTTTATCAAGTGATAGTATATTTCCAATAATTTATAATAGTTATAGAATATTATTATATGTTTTATCAGTAATAGTAATAACAAATTCAACAACATTTTATTTTCCAACATTAACTGAATATTTAAAAAATAGTTATGGATTAACAGTTACAATGAGTTCTTTATTTTTTTTAGGAAATAGTGTAAGTTATTTAATAAGTTTACAATTTATAAATCAAATTTCAAATTATTTTGGAAATATTCCAATAATGGCAATATCTTTAATTTTTAATGGATTTGGATGTTTATTAATACCTCCAATTGGAATATTACCTTTTTCATCTATAATAACATTTATTGGTATATTTATAAACGGATTTTTTTCAAGTTTTATTAATGTAAATATGTTTATAGTTTCAGGAGATGAATTAAAAAGAATGGATAATAGAGCAACTGAAACTCAAAAATCAGATATATCAAGTGCTTTATTTAATGCAAGTTTAAATATAGCTGATTTAATTGCTCCAATTTTAGGAGCATATATTACAAGTAAAATAAATTTTGGATGGAGTGCATATGTTTCAGGTAGTTTTTGTTTTATATTGTCTATATTATTCATAAAAGAATATGAAAAAATTAAAAAGGAATTATAAATTATATTTTTGTTTGTTTTTATATATAATTAGTTTTATTATCTATTAAAATATATTAAAAATGTTTAAATTTATTTATAAGTCATAAAAAGAAATTTTTTTATATTAAGTTTTTAATTTTAAATTTAAATATAATTAATAATATTATAATGGATCAAAATGATAATTTATCGAATTTAATTAAAAAAGAAGCAAATACTTCTTTAAATTTTTATAATAAAATTATTCCTGAAACAAAATTAACAGTTAAAGATTTAATAGATAAAGCCTCAGAAATAGAAAAAAAATTATTAAATAATAAAAATAATTTAGATAATTCAGAAAATGAATTAATTCATTCAAATTCAAAACATAGAGAAACTATTAATAATAGTTATAATAATAACAATAATAATAAAAATAATCAATATATTGAATATGACCAATTTAGAAAGCAAAATAATTTTATTCCAAAAATTCATATACACAGGAACAAAGAAAAAACAATTATTAATAAAGATGATATTAAATATTCCTTTCTTAACATGTTTGCAAATGAGAATAATACTGTTTTTCATCCAAAAAAATATTCATTCATTGATGATAAGAATAACAATGAAAATATTTCAAATATAAATAATAATGAAGAAAATAATAAAATAAATAGAAATAAAACAAATTATATTTCTTATAATCCTTTATTTTATACGAATAGATATATAGAATATATTTATGAAGATAAAGGAGATAATTTATATCATGAAGGAGATTTAATAAAAAATTTATTTGAAAAGAATGTAAAAAGAAATAGTATTGATGAATTATATTTAGCTAAACAAGAAAGTGTTTATTTAGAAACATATGCTAAATTATTACAAAAAGAAAAAGAAGAAATGGAAGATGAAAATAAAGAAAATAATATAAATGAGCAATTTAATGAAGAAACAGTTTTATTAAATCAAGATGAAATTAAAAAAATAAATAATTTTTTAAATTCAAAAAGAGAAAATAATCCAGAATTAGCTTTTAAAAATGATTTTTTAACAAAAGTTTTTTTTTTAAATAGAACAGATATGTCACAAAATAATAATAATATAATTAATACTAACATAAATAGTAATATTGATGATAGTAATAATAGATTAGGAAAAAAACCAATTGATATATCTTTTCAAATTAATATTCAAGGTGAAATAACAAAAAAAATAAGAGGAAATTCAAAAAAAGAACATCCAAGAGGAATGATTTTAAGAGGACCAATTGCAACATGGTATAGATTAAATAATGAATATGAAGTTACTAAAGAAAAAGGTTATTTTGATATTAGAAATATAAATTTTGATAATATAAATAATGATAATTTTAATAATATTAATAATAATTTAGTTAATAATGTAAAAAATAATAATAATAAAACAAATAATCAACAAAAAATTTTATCTAAATCAAATACTAATAATAATGAAAATGAAGAAGAATTTGAAGTGAAAAAAATAATTGAAAATGGAAAAGAAAATAATAAACCAACAATTTTTAGTAGTTATCGTATTATTGAATTTAATAACAAAACTTATCGTTATTTTTTTAATCAAGTTCAAAAATATTTCAAAGAATTTTTAATAAACATAGAAAATTCAAATTATAGTATTTTAAAATTTTTATCTGACACAAAATGTACAAACTTACAAATTGATATAAATCAAAGTCAAAATTTAATTGAATATATTTATTGGCACCCTAATTTAATTACATTATCATTACCTAATTCTTATATCGCAAAATTAAAAAATGTAATGAATAGCGATAATTGGGAATGTCATTTACAAACATTAACTATTATAAAAGATACTGCAACTAGTAACCCTCCTTTTGAAGAAAGTATTATTACATTATTTAGTTTAAAAAATTCAATTTCTATTCAAAATATTCATTTTATTGATATTTCTTATAATAGAAAAATAATTGATGCCTTATTTAATCATATAGCTACTTTTTATGATGAACAATTATTTATTGAAGGAGAGAATGAAGAAAATGTTATTGCTCAAGATTATAATACAAATAATAATATAAATAATAATAATGATAATATAGAAAATAATAAAATAAAATCATATTCTGAATATAAAAATCAAAGCATTCCTATTTTAAATTTAAGTTGGAAAAGAACTATAAATTCTAATGAATCAAGTGCAAAAACAGAAGATGCTATTTCATTACGTGCTTTATATTATGTTTTTATGGATATGTTATTTCATGCTTTAAAATATAATAATAATACAGTTCCAGAAGTATTTAATATGTTAGATTTAAGTGAAAGTGTTGTTACAGATGATATTGGATTTTTAGTTAAAATAATTACAAAATTTAAAATAATTAAAGAATTAAATATATCTAATACAAAAATTATTGGAAATGGAAAATTAATTGAACATCCAGGATTTTTAAGTAAAATTAAATTAACTGAAAAAATTGATGATATTTATGATTTTGAAGAAAGTAAAGAACAAATACACAATATTGAAAAAGAAATAGAAAATTTTAAATTAAATAATAATGAAAAAGAAAGAAATATTAATAATACTGAAATAATATTTAATGATGAAGATTTATTTTATAATTTTTCTTTAGGAATTTTTCCTATATTAGAAAAAATATATTTATATAATACAGATGTTAAAGAAGATATATCAAAAGAGATATATTCTTTATTTAAAAGATTAAAATTTTTTCAAGGATTTTATTATTCTTCACAAATAAATAATAATCAAGAAGGGAATAATATAAATAATATAAAATTAGGAGAAAGAATTGTAGAAGAAATACAAAAAGATAAAAAATCTTATTGTGAAAATGTATTTCAATTATCTAATGATTAGTCAAAAAAAAATTAATTATATATTTTTATATATTTAGTTTGGTTAAAATATGGATTATAATTCTTCTTATATAAACATAAAACAATTTTTAAATAATTCTTAAATAATTATAATAATTAATATTATAATTTTATAATAAATTTTTATTTATAAAAAATTTTTTAAAATATATTTTCAAATTCAATTTTATTTTTAATTATAATTAAAAACAAAATGAAATATTAATAAATAATTAAATTATTAACATTTATTTTATATTTTTTTATGATATTTTCTTTTCCTT
>JAEEGL012995926.1_pt1 | contig 15365 bp, 5 predicted proteins | sample 9134231 | NCBI WGS metagenome assembly JAEEGL01 (sample SAMN16246548, study PRJNA631951) | gut metagenome | biome: gut microbiome; feature: rumen; material: fiber-attached | host: Bos | place: Iran: Karaj | collected 2018-10 | reverse complement strand
GATATTTTTAAAATAAGTAAATTAGAAAATCAAGGTTATTATGAAGGTAATTTATTTGATGTATATGATAATATAATTGAAATATTTACTGATAAAATTGGATTAATAAGTGAAGATGATTTTTCTAAATCAATTGTTCAAATTAAAGAAGTTAAATCTACTTTATCAATGACAAATACAGATTTTTTAATTAATGTAAATTATGAAAAAAGAGAAATGAAAAGGGAAGATAAAAAAACTAAAATTTATTATTTATTCTTTATTGATATTTCAATAAAAGAAACTAAAAATTTTTTAACATTAAGTAGATATGATAATGAATTTAATACAAGAATAGAAAAAGATAATTCAACAAATCAAGATTCTTCTTCTAGAACTACAAAAAGTGAAATTGATAAAATAATACATACAACAATGAATCAAAAACTTTTATATTCAAATAAATTATCAATATATCTTCTTAAAAAATATTTTAATATAAGATTTGAATTTCAAAAAAATAAATATAAAGAAGATGAAATGAGTAATTTATTAGAAGATGAAGAAAATAAAAAAAAAAAAAATTTAAATACATCACATTCAATTAATAATAAACAATTAAAAAATAGAATTTCCTTATCAGAAAGTTTCTTAAATGTAAATAATAAAATAAAAGACCCAAATGATTTAAAACAATATTTAATTCAAGAAACAATTAATTCAAAATTAAATGTAATAATTAAAATATTTTTTTTTTCAATTTGTCCAATTTTATTTATTATAGTTTTTATATATAAAATAAATTCATTAATTGAACAAGAACATTATTTTAAAGCACATGTTAATTATGAAATGGTAGGAATAACATTAAATGATCTTTTATTAAAAGTTTTACAAATGCAATTTCAAGGAAATAAAATTCAAAAAGAATTTTTAGAAAATTATTTTAATAATTCATTTGAAACTCATAGAAATTTTTTAAGTTTAAGAGAATATGATTATAATACTTTTTATATTCAATTTTATCAATTTTATACTTCAAAAATTGTAACTTCTGATTCTTATTTTTATGATATGTATAAAAAAGAATTAAATTTTAAATATCCAATACGTTCAGGAGAAAAAAGTGAAAGTTTATTAAAAATGGAAAGTTTACATGTTTCAATATTATTATCACCAATTAATAATTTATCTCCTATTCAAATTCTTTATAATAATTCTGATATTTATTATAATGATGATATGATTAATTATTCTGGTTTATCTTATGAAAATTTTTATTATGGAGCATATAGTTATATTGGTTTTTTAAGGAATTTTTTAACAGGGTATAAATATTATAATAATGAAATTACTAATTATTATGCTAAAAATATTTTAGATAAAAAAATTTCACATCAAAAAACAATTACTTTATATTTAGTTTTGATTATAATTTGTTTTATTATTTTTTCTTTATCTTTTTTTATTGTTTTTTATCTTGATACTAGAATTTTATTTGCTAAATATCTTTTTTCTCATACACAATTAAGATATTTTAATAATTATTTATTTAAAAAAACTGTTTTAATATATGATTTTATTGATAATAATCAAAATTATAAAATGAAAGATATTTTAAATCAAATTCAATTTGAAAATGATTTAGATCAAGTTTCAAATATAAAATATATTTTAACAGGTCAAGTAGAAAAATATAATTTAATAAAATTACGTCCATTATCAATTAAATATAAAGGAATATTAACAAAAAATAATATAGATACAACAAAAACTATAATTGAAGAATCAAAAGAAGGAATTGCTGCAATATTAAAAAGAAGTTCATTTTTTAATAAACCAGTAATATTAAATAAACAATCAACTTTTACTTTAGAAAACGTGAAAAAAAAAATGACTAAAAATTTTGAAGAAACAAAAAGAAAAACTTCATTAAGAATAAATATAAAATTAGAAGATTTTAAAAAAAATAATAATAAAAAAAGTCATTTTAAAGATAAAAATACATCAAATAGAGTAGGAATAAATTCTTCAAATAGAACAAATATAACAAATTCAACTTTTAATAGTAGTTTAAATTTAGTTAATTCAAGACAAAGTTCTTTATTTGAAAAACAAAATAATCAAATAAATCAAATTGGGCATAAACCTTTACAAAAACCACTTTTATATTTTAATTTATTTTTAACTCTTATAATTTGTGGAACTATATTATTAATAATTTGTTTAATTTATTATTCAATATCAATAAATTTAGTAAAATCTTTTACTTCAATTATAAATACATTTAGAAGTGTTTTTGCAAATATAAAATTTATTACTGAAATGCTTATAATATATGAATTATCAATATTAGAAAATAAACCCTTATCTTATGAATATGAATTTACTGAATATTCTTTTTCTTGTGATGCTTTAAGTTATCTTTATGAAAATAAAATTACTTATCATGAAATTTTTAATGAATTATCTATTTGTTTTCCTTATTTTAGACCTAAAGTTGATGAAATTTTATTAGGACAATGTGATAATAAATTAATTAATTTAATGGCTTATCAAAATATTATTGAAGGGAAAAATTTTTGTGAAAATTTTTCTAGATTCATAATTGAAAATATTAATGATCCAAAAGTAAGAGATTTAAAAATAATACAAATAATGACTTATGATATTGTAAAAGGCCAATGTGAAAATATAGGTAATGGATTCAATAAAGAAGGATTTTCTACAGTAATAACAAGTATGTATTCAACTTTAAATAGTTTATATTTTGATTTTAAAAATAATGAAAATAGAACAGAAGAATCTAATTATAAATTATTAAATAGAGATGAAATTATTATGTTACAATTAGAAAGTTATTATGTTTTTACTAAAGTTCCAATAGGTTATTATATTGTAATGAATAAAGATTTAGAATATAGTCATAATTATGCTATTCATATTGAAATTCTTTTACTTTCTTTACAATTATTAATAAGTTTTTTTATTATTTTTGTTTATATATTGAATGTTATTAAATTTAGAGATGAAATTTCTTCTGTTAAATTTTTTAATAAGAGTATTTTGCATATGATTTTATTTGAAAAGTAATATTATTATTTTATAAATAGAAAATTCATTTATTTATTTTAATGTATAATTTCTAAATATAGATAAATTCATTGATTTTAATATTAAAAATTATGAAAGATTATTTTTGAAAATTCCAATTTTTCTTAAATGTTATTTAATTTTCTTTATTAATGATGAAATATATGTATTTAAGTTAATAAAAAAAGTAAATAAATAATAATTAAATTATTATATAAAAAATTGAATATTAAAATTAATTAATTTAAATTGTATATAATAGATAAAAATTATTAATAATTATTCAAAAAGAATCATATGTAAAATACATTTATTAAAAAAATCCACAAAAGAAATTTCTCTTCCATACAAAATAACAAAATAAAAATATATAATAATCCCAGTCATCATTAAAAAAACTTCAATAATAAAAAAAATAATATCAATATTCACAAATTTATGAAATGCATTTAAGATATCATCAATACCTAAAACATAATATATTAATGGTATTTTTGATAAAACAAAATAATTTTCAGCTTGAAACATTAAAATATTTTCATCATTTAATAACTGAAAATTATATTCTTCACTTCTATTATTATTATCTTTAAATTCATTATAATAACTATTTAAAGTAGTATACATTGAAGTAATTGCAATAGATAAACCTTCTTTATTAAAATCACCTCCTATTTTATTACATTCTTCAATAATTAAACTTTTATTTAATTCTTCATTGAATTTTAAATTTTTAACATGTTCATTATCTTTAATTTTAAATAATCTTTCTGAAAATGAATAACAAAAATTTTTTCCTGATATTTCTTCTTGAAATTTTATTGTTTTTTTTAAAATTGAAGGAACTTTTCCTTGAATTATATCATCAACTTGTTTTTTAATTAAAGGAAAACAAGTACTTGTTTCAAAAAACATTTCATGAGATGAAATATTATTTTTTAAATTATAAGTATAAAGTTCACCTAATTCAACACATCCAATTGATAATTCTGAAGTAATATAATTAAAAGTAAATTCTTTATTTAATAATATTGATGTTTCATAATTCATTAATAATTCTTTTATATATTTAATTTCTAAAAATATTGCATTTAAAGAAAATATTATATTAGTAAATGTATTTCTTGTATTTTTTGAATTATCAAATTGAATTAATCCAATTATTATTAAAGTTATACTTAAAAAATTTAAAAAAATAAATAAAGGAATATATAATAAAGGTTTTGATAATAATCTATGTCCAATTTGTTCATTTTGATTTTTATTTTTTTTATTTAGAACAAATAAATTATTTTTTGAATTTGTATTATTTAATAAATTAATATTACTTCGTAAAGTTGAATTAGATGCATTTGATCTTGATGAATAATTATTAACTCTTTTTGAACTTTTATTATTTTCCCTATATGATGGTTTAGAATCTGAAATTCTTGTATAATCAATTTGATTTTTATTATTTAAATTATTGTTTATTTGAGTTTCAAATAATTTTGCATTTTTTGAAGAATGAATTATTGTTATTTGTTTAAATAAGTTACTTGCTCTTTTTTTTGGTGCAGAATTTTTTAGGAAATTTTGTAATATATCTTTTGATTTTTCTTCTTTTCTTCCTGAAAGTTCATTCATTGAAGTTTTATTAATTATTATTTGTGTTGGATTATATTTTATTGTTAAAGGACGTATTTTTATTAATTTATAATTTTCAATATTACCTGAACAAATATTTTTTATTATTGTTATTTGTTCTATATCATTTTCAAATTCTATATCTGAAATTTCATTACTTATATTATAATTATAATAATTATTATCAATATAATCATAAATTATTAAAGTTTTTTTTAATAAATAATTATTAAAAAATCTTAATTGTGTATGAATTACTAAATATCTTGAAAATAATTGAGTAGTTTGAGAATAAAAAATATACCAACAGAAGAAATTATATGCTGCAAAAATAAATAAATTAATTAATAATATATTACTTAATTTTTTCACTTTATCATTTTCTTTTAAATATACTTTTGCACTAAATAAATTAATAATTTCAATATTATAAAATCTATATACAGTTTGAAAATTAATTAAAAAACCAATATAACCTAAAGAAGCATAATAATAGTCATCAAAAGATAAACCTGATTCTTCAACTAATAAATCATTAAAATAATATTCAGTAATATTATAATATATTTTAATGTCTTTATGTTCTTGTATTGGATGTAATAAAATAGGAATATGTAAATTTTTCATTTGAATTGAAGTTACTAATTTTTTTCCATTTCTATCTGGGATTAAATAAGGATAATTTTTTAAAGACATTTCATAAAAAATTGGTTTTTTATTTAATAATTTAGAATTTATAAATTGATTAAATTGAATATAAAAAGCATTAAAATCATATATTTGATTTTCAATATATGATAAATGATAATTAAATGAATTATTAAATCCATTATCAATTATTTTATTTTGTAAATTATTTCCTTGAATTTGCATCCATAAAACTCTTAAAATCATATCATCTAAAATCATAGTATACATATGATAATTTAAAATACAAATCATATAATTTTTATGTTGTTTTAAAGAATCTAATTGTCTAACTAAAAATGGAATATAAATTATTATTATTATTAATGCCAATAATATTACAAAATATCCAAAATAACTAAAATTATTATGATTTATTGCTAAATATAATTTAAAATCTTCATTTAAATCATTTAATGAATCATTTTCATTATTATGCTTTTCTTTTCTTGTTTTATAAGATTTTATTTCTTTATTATTTAAGAATATTTGATTATTATTATTTGGTGTTTGTATTATTTTTCTTTGATTTTTTTTTATATCATCATCTTCAAGTAATTCATTAATTTCATCATCAATTATATCTTTATTTAATGTTACTTTTATATTGAAAAATTTATTAAGAACATAATATGATAATTTATTTGATAATAATATTTTTTGTTTTATAGTAGTATATAATATTTTATCAATTACTGTTCTTGGTGCAATTGGAATTTCATTTAATAATTCTTCATCATCTATTGAATTAGAATGATTAGATTGATAAAAAGTTAGATTTAAATCTTGATTTTCTTTTTCTTTAATTGATACTTTTATAAAGAATAAATAATAAATTTTAGTTTTTTTATCTTCCCTTTTCATTTCTCTTTTTTCATAATTTACATTAATTAAAAAATCTGTATTTGTCATTGATAAAGTAGATTTAACTTCTTTAATTTGTACAATTGATTTAGAAAAATCATCTTCACTTATTAATCCAATTTTATCAGTAAATATTTCAATTATATTATCATATACATCAAATAAATTACCTTCATAATAACCTTGATTTTCTAATTTACTTATTTTAAAAATATCTTTAACATTTAAATTATTTTGTTTTAAAACTTCATATTTTAAATAAAAAAAATCTTCAAATCCTCTACTTAAAGATACAATTCTTCCATTACTATTAGTAAATAAAAAACAACTACCACAAAAATTTTTAATATTATTTTTTTTTTTATTATTTTTTTTATTAATTTTAGTATTTTGAATTAATTTTTGTTCTTTTGTATCTTTTAATTTTAAAAATAATATAATACCTTCATTAGTATATAAAGAAGTACCTTCAACATCAAATAATACTACATATTTATCTTTATCTAATAAACAAAAATTATTTAAATTTAATAAATCAATTCCATTTTTTAAAAAATTAGAAATAGTATATTTATATGATTTATAAAATGTTTTAGCAAATAATTTATTAATATCTAAATTTCTAAAATCTGTTGATGAATATTTTAATTTATTTATTAATTCTTCACTTGCATATTTAATTTTAAAATTAATATCTTTTGTAGTAAAATTAACTGTAAATAATAATAAATATGTATTTTTCATCATTATTTCTATTAATGAAGAATTTTGTAATGAAAAAAATTGATCTATACATTTAATTAAATTTTTTGGTATTTCTCCATATACATAATTAAAATATATTAAAAATTTTTGTTTTGAATAAGGAATATTACATTTTATATCATTAAATAAATAATTTATTTTCCTTTTTATTATTTTATATTCATTATTAAAATTTTTAATCATTTTTGAAAATAATTCAAATTCTACTACATCATTATTAAAATTATTCATTATATTTTTAATTGAATTTAATGAATATTTTATTAAATTTTCTGCTTTTAATATTCTATCTATATTATCATTATGTGAATTAAATAAAGGTATTTTTTTATGTTCATTCCCTTTATTTTTTTGAAATGATAATATTTTATTAATTAATATACCATTTTGATATACATATAAAGATTTTTTATTTTCATTATCAATTGAATTTATTTTTTCTATTAAATATAAACATTTCATATAATTTCTTTCAAATAATAAAAAAAAAGAAACTATTATAAAAAATTTTGGTACAAAAACAATTCTTTTACCACTAGCAAAAGTATCATAAAAAGAAAAAATTTCATTATGTAAATAATCATATAATAAAGGAAAATCTTTATTTAAAATAATAATATTATTTTTTTTAACTTTTTCAAAATAATTATCCATTTGAAAATTAAATTCAGAAAATGAATATTGATAACAATAAAAACAATTATTATCTTTACATTTAGGATGATGAACAGATTTTTCTAATGTTTTATTTAATTTTAATAATATATTTTTTAAATCATTTGGTCTATCACCAAAATATATCATATTAAAAACTTTTACTAAATTATAATCTAAACTTTTTATATTTTTTGAACTTAAGTTTTCAATTCTTCTTTGAATAATATTATTATCAAAATAAAAATATATATCAGTAAAAACAATACTTAAATTAATTTCAATTACTAATTTTAAAATAATAATTCCTATATCATTTTGTAAAATAAGTAATTTATTATTATAATCATAATAAAAAATCCATTCAATTAAACATGAAATAAAACATACAGAAATAAATACTCTTTTACTATATTCTATTAAATATCTATTATAATATTGATTAAAAGTAAACATTTCTTTAAAATAAAATATACAAAATAATCCTCTTATAATATTTTTTATAATCATCATTTTTTTAAAATTTAAATAAAATTCTAATTGTACTACACTTTGCAAAATAGACAAAAGAGGAATTATATAATCAATTTCATTCAAAGGATTAATTATATAAGAAGGATTTTTTATAAAAATTGGTGAATGAATTATTATAGTACATAAAAGTAAATTTGAATAAAACATTCCAATAGTATTTAGTATAACTATAAAAAATAAAAAATAATACAACAAATTTGAAAATCTCTCATTTTTATCATTAAATAAAATTTCTATAAAAATTGAATAAATATATTGGTTAACTGCATAATAAATATAATAAACAATAAAAGAATGAATTTTTATTAAAACTTTATTTTGATGATATTTATAATAAATATGAGTATAGAAATTTGTAAAAATCATTGTAAAAAAGATAAAAATTGTAATTATTGGATAAAGTTTATAAGTCATATGAGAAGAAATAAATTCAGATAAAATAAATTTTCTTATCCAATATGAAATTCCTTTTTTTGATGAAACATTCCAATCATGTGTTATTAAAAATAATGGAATCAATTTTATTATTATTAACACTGAATCTAAAACAATACTTGTTGGTAAAGTTTTGGATAAAGAAATGTAAAAATGTAATTTATTACTTTGTTTTGTTTCCATCGAAATTTTTGTTTAAAAGAAAATTAATTTATTTAAAATTATTAAAAATTGTTTTTTTATTTAAAATATGTTTAATAAATAATGTTTTATTTTTAAATTATAAGTAATTTTTTTTAATTAAAAATGTATTTAACAAAAAAAAAGACTTATTCAACGTCTCAAAATGATATAAAATATTTAAAAACAAATCTCAAATCTTTTTTATTTAATAAGAAAAAAGAAGATTCTAAGTTCTTTAAAGATCCATCTATTTTTTCTCCATCATATCTTAATTATCAATTAGAAAGGATTAAATCTCCAATTCAATCAGATAAAAATTTATTTTCAGAATACTCAACTTCAATTAATATTGTATCAAATGAAAGAAGTTATTCCAATATTTCACTATATAATAATTTATCTAATTTTAATACAATTTCCAATATTGGAAATACAATTTCTAATAATACTATTTCAAATAATTATAATATTATATATCATAAAAAGAATAATTCAAATAAATTTAATACTATTAATAATATATCACGTATTACATTAACTCCAGTAATTAATAGGAAAAAATTATCACAAGAAGACTTAAAATATTATAAAAATGTTTTTAAGGAAAAACCAATATTTAAATCAAAACCAAAATTAATTAATAATTCTTTAAATTTATTTTATTCAGAAAATGAAAAAACTTTTGATGAAAAAATAGATATGGAAAATTTAAGAATGATAAGTGAAAACAAAGGAATAAAATTTTCAAAAAGATATAAAAATACTGAAAATTTATTAAAAAATTTAAAAAATAAAATAAAATTTATAAAAGCAGTTACAGATTATGCATATCCTGGAATTATTATTCATAAAATAAAATCACTTAAAAAAGAATTCGAAAATGAAAAAGAGAAAAGACAAAAAAAGTTTTTTTCGCCTGTCAATAAAAGAATAAAAGAATTCAATTTAAAAAAAAAAGTAAGACAAAATGTATTATCAAACTATATAAGTATACACAAATACAAAAAACTTAAAATAAACCCATAAAACAAAAATTAATAAATTAATATTATTTAAAATTCATTTTTATATAAAAATAAAATAAAAATATATTACTTTTTCTCATCATTTTTCTTTTTTATAAATTCTATATATAATTCTTTTAAATTATTTGCTTGTTGATAATTTTGTTTTCCAATAATAAAAGTTCTCCTCATTTTAGTAATAATATCATAACATTTATTAAAAATAATCTCATTTAATTGTTCTCTTAATTGACCTTCAATAAATTCAACTAATTTTCCAATTGAATTAATATGACTTTGATAATCTAAATAATCTTTAATATAATAAAATTCCTCCATAACTTTATATATATTTCCAATAAAACCACAATTTTCAAAACCTTTAATATTAATTTCATATAACATAGTACAAGTAATTTTATAAGTTGCTTTTAATTTCTCATTTTTTTTCTGATCAATTTCATTATTAAATTTAACATTAATGACATTAATACAATCTAAAAAAGAATTATAAATAAATTTATTATCATTAATTAAATTTTTGATTAAAACAGAACAATTAAAACCAGAATTAATAGAATCACCTTGTTCCCATATATAAACACTAGAAATAGTATTATCATTATAATATAATGTAGTATAAATTTTAAATAATTTATTTAAATGTTTTTCTAATTCTCTTAATTCGTTACTTAAAATTCTATGTCCTTCATTATTTGGAAAATATTCATTTGACCAAGGAGATCTAAATGAATCTCCATCTTTATTAAAGTCACTATTTAAAAAATATCCTAATGAATCACTTTCATTTATTACTAATGGAGTTAATAAATATTTTGATATGTCTCTTTTTGATTCGTTGTTTATAAATGTTGGAGATATTTTTGATAGATATTGTGATGTTAAGTTTGGAGGAAGTTTTTGACATATTTTGATACAGATTTCTGGTTTGTTTATTTTTTCTTGTTTTTGATCTTTTGATTGTTTACTCATTTTAATTTTATTTTATTTTTTTTAATTTTTATTTTTTTGTTTCTTTATATTTATTTAATTTAATTTTTTAAATAATTTTTTAATTTGATTATTTAAATTATTAAAATTATTCATATTATATTAATTTAATTAGAATTACTTTGTATTGAATTTTAACTATAATTATTTTGAAAATTAGGAATATATTATTATTTCATTACATTTTACTTGATAAGAAGAGTTATTTTTTGCATTGACTTTGATTTTGAGTATTATTCATTATAGTTGAATTTGTTAATTTTCATAAAATGATATATATAAATAAAAAATAAAAAATAAATACTTTTATTTTCATTTTTTATTTCAAAATTTTGAAAAAAATATATTTGCATATATAAATTGTGAAAAAATTAAAAAAGATAAATTAAAAAAAGAGCTGTAATAAATAATATGAATGGTTTATGAATAAAAAAATAAATGCTTTATTTTAATAAATCTTTATTTATAACTATTTTTAATAATTAATTTTAAATATTCTTTGTTTTAATAAATTGCTTTAATTTATAGTCAAATATAATGTTATATTTTATATTTTTTAAAGATAAAGATTAAATACATCTAAATGTAAAAAAAAATAATTAAAAGATTAAAACCAAATTTTATTTATTAATTTTTTTTTAAAAAAGAAAAAAATCTTTATGAACTTGAAGCTTATAATGGGCAATAAATTAAATTAGATAAAAAAACAGAATAATTTTTAACAAATAAAATTCATAACTTTTTTAAATTAAATAATTAATATCAAAAATAATAATTTTGAAATATATATAAATAAAATTTTTTAAATATTTATATTATTTTTATTATATATTATTCCGATTTGATAATTTATTTTCTAATTCCTCAATTTTTTGTAATAAAATTGGTAATATTTCATAATTTTTATTGTTTTTGATTTGATTCACATCTTCTTTTAATAGATTAATTTCAGAATTAAAATTATAATTATGGACATTATTTATATATGTTTCAATTTCTTCTAGGTTGTCATCATTATTATTATTATTTTCTTCAATTTTTTTTTTTATATTTTCAATTTCTTTATGTATTGATTCAATATTTTCTAATATTATTTCATTAATACTTTTTTGTTCATCTATTATTTGAAGACATTCATTTTTTAATGAGTTTAAATTAATTGAATTGTTTTTTTCCAAATCATTTAATTTTATTTTTATTTCTTCTTTATTTATATTTTCATCATCATTAATTTGTGTTTGTAAAGGGCTTTCTTTTGGTATTTGAAATTCATTATTTTTAAATTGATTAATTTCAATATCTTTCATTTCATTTAATTTATTTGAATTAATCTCAATTTTATTTTTTAATTCATTTAATTTTTGATTTATATCATCAATTGTATTTTTATTTTCTATTTTTAAATTCATATTATTAATATCATTTTTCATTGTTTTTAACTGTGCATTTATATCAGTCATTATTTTTGATATTTCTATATTATTACCTGAAATATTTTTAAAATCCTGAATTTGACTATTTAATATTTCTTCAATATTATTATTATTATTAATATTTTCATTTTTATTTTCTATATTATTTATTATTAATTTTTCTCTCTCATTTAAAATTAATAAATACTTTTCTTCTAATTTTTTTTGATTTTCAATTACTTCATTTATTTTAAGAGAAATATTATTTAAATTTAATTCAAGTGTAAAAAGTTTATTAGTTAATTCTAAATATTTTCTTTTAGTCAAATCAATACTATCACTAATTTTTTTATTATAATCATTTAAATTTCTATTCATATAATCCATATTATTTTTAACTTTATCAATTTTATTATTATTTTCATCAATCATATCTTTAACATTTTCTATTTCCTCAGTTTTATTTTTAATATTACTTATATCTTTTTGAAATTGATTTATTTCAAAATTCATTTTTTGTTTAACATTATTAACATAAGGTCCTAATTCATTTTCTATTAATTTCCTAGTTTCATATTCTTTATTCCCATATAAAGGTCTATTATATTCTTCTTCTTCAAATAAAAAATTATACCTATTATTATTTTTTATATTTTGAATTGATTTATTTGGATTTTGAATATTTGTGATTATCATACTTTTATTTCTAAAACTAACATTATTATTATTATAATTCATATTGGAATTTGTATTCATATCATTTTCATTATTTTCATTATAGTCTTCTATTAAATTATTTAATGTTGCATTTTGATTTAAATCACTTCTATATGATTTACTTAAAATTGTTTTTCCATTATTTATTTGATTTGATGTTATATTTTGATTTATTAAATTTGTTTGATTTGTATTACGAAATGATCTATAAGTTATTTTTGGAGGAATAAAATAATTATCATTTGAAATTTTTAATGTTCTTTCATAAAATCCCGGATTTAAATTATAAAAATTATGGTTTGAATAATTTATTTTTGGTATTTTCATTCCTCTTTTTTCTATTTCTTGTTCAAATTTATCTATTGCAGCATTTATAGAATCCATAAGTTTCAATTTATAAAATAATTATATATTTTTTTTAAATTGTAATTTCAAAATATTTAAAAAGTAGTTTATTATAATTTTGTTTTTTTTAATTAAAAAAATGGGAAATTGCATTCAAAAAAAAAGAAAAATAATAATAAAAAATAAATTAACGAGGAAGTTTGTTATAAATAATATCGATTTATCTTTTTTAGATTCTATATCTAATACAACTTTTTATGATAAACCAAAATTAATTCTAGAAAATCAAATTCAAAAAATATCTTTTAAAATGTGGATTAATATATTAAATTTTTTAAATTTTAATGAACTAAAAGAAACAGGTAAAGTAAATAAGTTTTTTAATAATACTGTTAAAAGAAAAGAAATATTAATTAAATTTTTTAAAAAAAGAGATACTGAAATTATTGAAAATAATAAAAAAAATATTGAAAATATTTATGTACATTCTATTATAAATAATTTAATTTCATTCTCAATTTTACAAAAAAATAATTATTCCATACATAATGATTTTTCTTTTGATAGTATAAAAAACTGTTAAAAAAAAACAATAATCTGACAAATATACTTTTTTGTAATTTATATTAATGAAAAAGATTTTATTTTTTACATTGAAAAATTAAGGTTTATATAATAATAAATGTAATTTATATTAGTGATTATTTGAAGTATTATTAAAATTTTTATAATTTAACATATTATATAAAATTAATCATTAATAACTCAAATTAATTAAAAATTATTTTAAATTTTTTTAATTTTGATTAAAAATGGGAAATAAAATTTTTTGTGAAAATTTTAAAAATAATCTGAAAGGAAATTTAAATATAAATAATGATGAAAATTATTTTAAAATAATATTTTGGAAGGCTATTATAAAAGACATTTTCAGTTTTTTCAATAAAAAAGAAAATGATATCACAGAATTAAATCTTTTTTATTATTTAAATGAAATAAATGATAATGATAATATTTTTTTAATAGGAATTATAACTAAAAATAATATTATTGACTTAAATACTTTATTTAATATTAATTTTGGGAATGAAATAAATTTTTCTTTATTAAAAGTAATCAAGGATAATAAAAATAAATTAAATGGGTATTTTTTTATTTTTAGTAAATCTACATTAAATAGTAAGAATATAAACTCAATGAATATTTTTATTACTTTTCTCAATAAAATTGAAAATACACCAAATTATTTATTATTATTATATAGTAGTGTAAATGAAGAAATAAAAAATGAAGTATTTGAGAATTTAAAAGATAATTCAAATAATATATTAATTAAATCTCTTACTTATATTATATGGAATTATATACAATTAATTAAAGAAAACAATAATTTACTTCAAAACAATACAATTAATAATAATAATATAAATGATAATAAGAATTTTGATAATAAAAACCAAAAATTAGAAATTGAAAATTCAATAGAATATAATATTTCAAATCTAATAAAAAATAATTCAAATCATCAAAATAAAAATATAAATTTACAACTTCAAATAAAACACAATAACAATAATCATATAAACAATATAAACTTAAAAGATATTACAAAAATAAATATTAATAAAATAGAACCTTCAAAATTAATAAATTTCCCTTCCCAAATAGAAGAAGAAGAAGAAGAAATAAAAGATATAGATTTCACATATAAAATTCCATTATCATCATCAAGGCAAAATTATGATATATTTGATAAAGAAACATCAAATAATAGAATAAGTACAGAAATTGATATGATATTAGATGATTTTTTATATTTAAGTAATTATAAAGCAGCATCAAATATTTCAGAGTTAGAAAAAAATAATATTAAATATATTATTAATTGTTCTGGTGATGTTTGTGAAAATGTTTGTAATTATATTAATTATTTAACTTTATATTTAAAAGATAATACAAAAGAAAATATTGAATGTGTTTTTTATAAATGTATTGATTTTATTAATAAATGTAAAAAAGAAAATAAAAAATTATTAATTCATTGTTTTCAAGGAAT
>JAEEGL012908457.1_pt1 | contig 15365 bp, 17 predicted proteins | sample 9134231 | NCBI WGS metagenome assembly JAEEGL01 (sample SAMN16246548, study PRJNA631951) | gut metagenome | biome: gut microbiome; feature: rumen; material: fiber-attached | host: Bos | place: Iran: Karaj | collected 2018-10 | reverse complement strand
TATAAGACTCTCAACCATTCCGGTGGTTATTACAGTGAGGCCACACCTGTTCCCATTCCGAACACAGAAGTTAAGCTCACCCGTGTCGACAATACTTGGCTGGCAACGGCCCGGGAAGATAGATCGCTGCCGGATTATACAAGTCCCTTCGCGCTAAACGCGGAGGGACTATTTTTTTTGAAAAATGTTATAAAAATGTAATATTACAATTTACAAGATTTTTATTATTGGTAAAATTGATTCTGTAGTATGGTTTTCCAATAAAAAGAGGTATGAACATGTCAAAGATTCTAATTGTTGATGATGATCCCGCAGTAGTAAATTCCACCGCTGATATGCTCAGAGCATTCTCTTTTGAAGTGCTCACCGCAACCGACGGAAGAAAGGGATATGAGATAGCTGCAAATCAGTCTCCCGACGTAATAATCCTTGACTGGATGATGCCGGGATACAGCGGTATGCAGTTCATTACCGACTTCAGGAAACAGGGTTATCAGACACCCGTTCTTTTCCTGACGGGCAAGGGAGATCTGTCATCTGACCAGGTTGAAGCTCTCCGTGCCGGCGCTGACGACTATCTTTCCAAGCCTTGCGATGCACAGGTATTGAGGGAAAGACTCCGCGCCATGATCAGAAGAAGCGAATACAGCTCCAAGAAGAATGATAACGCGGGCAACCGCCATGAATACTGCGGCGGCGAGCTCATTATTGACGGTGACGTCATGCAGGCTTTCAAGCATGAAGAGTCCTGTGATCTTACGAACAGGGAATTCCAGCTTCTTCAGTATCTTGAGCAGAACTGCGGAAGAGTATGCTCGAGATCAGAGCTCTTGAAGCAGGTCTGGAAGTTCGATTTCCTCGGCGACGAGAGAACTGTCGACGTTACCATCAAGAGAACGCGTCAGAAGATCGAGCCTGACCAGAAGAACTTCAAATATATCCTTACTAGAAGAGGATTCGGGTATTTCTTCCCGAATGATCTGGCTTGAGCGTCCAATTGGCCACATCTGATTTCATAACCGTTTTGAGCGAGAACTGGATCATAGTTATCGTGGGAGTGCTTTTGGCGCTCATGATCGGCTGCCTTGTCGGATATCTGATAGGCAACACATCTTTGCGCGGCAAAGTAAATGCCGGCATCGACGGTCTTGAGCGTGACAAGCAGATCCAGCAGGCGGTCTTAGACAACGTCGGAATCGGCATTGCCGTTTATGACAAGACCGGCGCGATTTTCTGCAACGAGACCATTTTCAAGTTCCAGGACTTCCTTAAGGGCGGGCTTCCCAAGACGATCGATGCCTTCCTGACTGATTTTGACAACGGCAACCAGCTGAAGTCCAACTATATCTTGAGCTGCGAAAACGGAGTGAACGTCGTCCGCGTCAATTACTGCGTAGACAGAAAGATATATGAGATCAAGGTAATAAGAAAGACGGGAGACCAGACGGACAAGTATTTTTCCGGTGAAGTATTGAACCTCGTCATCGTTGACGACATTACCCAGATCAAAGACGACGAGAGAAGGCAGAAAGACCTTGCAGCCAACGTCTCGCACGAGCTCAAGACGCCTCTTACTTCGATCAACAATTCCGTATTCTCCATTATCAACGCATGCGGCAAGGGCGCTATGCCCGACAGGAACAATCTCATCACCTGGTCCCAGAGGATCCAGGACAATTCAACGAGAATGCAGGATATCGTCAACGACTTCCTCGTATTGTCGCAATGTTCGCATGCAAGCAAGATGGGTATTTTCGATATACGCGAATGCGTAGACCAGGCTTATGCGGGCATGGCTGATTATCCGGGCAGCAGGGGAATAGTATTCACGCTTCCCGACGATACTCCGATGCCGCTGCTCTACGGCAACCATAAGCTCATAATCAGATGCATAATCAATCTCCTTACCAATGCGGTCAAGTACATCAACTATGAAGGCAAGACCGCGAGGAACCAGATCCATGTCAGCATCCTCCTGATCGACGACAGGGTCGCAGTTCAGGTAGAGGACAACGGCAGGGGTATTCCTGCCAAGGATATCGACCATCTTTTCGAGAGATTCTACAGAGTTGATAATTCGGGATCGCGTGAGGTCGGTGGTTCCGGCATCGGACTTGCGATTGCCAAAGAGATCGCCGAGATGCATGACGGCGTTATCACCGTATCGTCTGTTTTCGGCAAGGGCGCGACATTTACGCTCAGCCTTCCGACAGCCAAGAACGTTTTCGGCGGAGTATCCCAGGATGCGCAGACCGGCGTCATCTCAGACAAGGCTCTTTACAGGGCGGCTGCCTATTTCCTCGGACTTCAGGAGTGCGAAGCCGTCAAATCACTGGGTTACACGGATCTCGACAAGCTCGTTGAAGAGTACGAATCCATCAGCGATACCGATGTTCCCGCACGCGACAAGGCTCTCGCGGAGCTCCTCAAGGCATTCGGCAAGGAGAGGTTCCACGATCTTGAAGAAGAGCTTCTCTATGTAGAAGATTTCGAAGAGGAAGACGGCCCCGTCACGGGACTTGAGGTTGAAGATCTCGCTGAGACGACACCCACCGCTGAAACCGCTGAAGCAGCGCCTGCGGCTCCTATCGAGCAGATCGAATCGACTCCCGTACAGGTCGTAAATGAGCAGATTCCCGTAACGGCACAGGCTGTATCCGAGACGGTTCCTGCGCAGACTGAGGTTCAGGATAGTGCAGCAGCCGAGGCTCAGGTGGAAGTGCAGGCTTCAACTGAGGACGGAATGAGCCAGGAAGAGTTCCTCAAGCAGGAATTCGAGAGGGCGCAGGCCGAGAGGGCGGCTGAGAGAGCCGAAGCAGAAAGGATCGAGAAGGAGCAGCAGCTCCTTGCAAAGGAAGAGGCAAGAAAGCTTCTTACCCAGCCTGTGGTCCAGATCAGCGCGGATCAGAAGAAGACGATCTCGCAGATCAACAGGGAATCACTCGATAAAAAGACAATTCATCCTATTGCATCCGGAAAAAGGTATAATAGGGGTCGCGTTGCGTCGGGAGGCGACGGCGGCAACGCTTCGAAGCCTGAACAGGGCAGCGAGAAACCGTCAGGTGAGATCAAGTCTTCGCTCAAGAAGATACTTGACGATTCACAGCCTCAACATTTGAAGTAAACGGAGTGTCTTTGTGGAAGACAACAATGTAAATAGATCTAAACCGTATGCCTATGAGATCTCGGGCGGCAATCCGCTCCGCGGTGACATAGACATAAGCGGAAGCAAGAATGCCGCTCTGGGCATCATAGCCGCATCCGTAATGGTTGACGGCCCTTGTACCTTAGAGAACGTTCCCGACATCTCGGATGTCAGGGTCATGTTTGATCTCTGCAGGTCTTTGGGCGCAACTGTCGATGAGATAGACAGTCATACTTTCAGGATCGATCCCACCACGATCAACACATACAAGGCTTCGGGTCCGCTCGTTTCCAAGATCCGCGCTTCCTACTATCTGATGGGAGCCCTTCTTGCGCGCTGCGGAAAGGCATCGATCAGACTTCCGGGCGGATGCGATTTCGGACAGAGACCCATAGACCTTCACCTTAAGGCTTTCCAGCTCATGGGAGCAAGGGGCGCAAGGCCTTCCGAGATCAACAGCGGTATCGTCAATCTGACCGCTGAACCCCTCCACGGAGCGAAAATATATCTTGATATCGTCAGCGTCGGTGCGACCATCAACGCCATGCTCGCAGCCTGCAAGGCAGAGGGCAGGACGGAGATAATCAACGCTGCGAAGGAACCCCATATCGTTGACGTCGCGAACTTCCTCAACTCGATGGGCGCGCACATCAAGGGTGCAGGTACGGACATCATCAAGATCACGGGCGTTCCGTTCCTTCCGGGCAACTTTACTTATTCGATAATCCCCGACCAGATCGAGGCCGGAACATACATGATCGCGGCCGCGGTAACCAAAGGCGACGTTACGATACACAACCTGATCCCTACGCACATGGAGCCTTTGTCGGCGAAGATGAGGGAAATGGGTTACCAGATAGAAGAAGGCGACGAATCCATAAGGGTCTACTTAAACGATCCCAATGACGAGATCTACTCGACAAGCGTCAAGACATCGCCTTATCCGGGATTCCCGACTGACCTGCAGCCTCAGACCGTAGTGCTTCTTTGCACGGCCGAAGGTCAGAGCCGCATGCACGAGAACGTATGGCAGAACAGGTTCCAGTATGTTCCCGAGCTCGCGAAAATGGGCGCGAACATCAATGTTTACGAGCGTATCGCATGGGTCAACGGCATTACGCATTTCATGGGCGCCACGGTCGAAGCGACAGACCTCAGGGCGGGAGCCGCGCTTGTCTGCGCAGCGCTTGCGGCTGACGGAACTTCTTACATCAACCACGCCAACAGGATCGACCGCGGTTATGAGCACATCGTGCAGAAGCTGACAACGCTCGGTGCCACGATCAAGCGCGTCAACATTGACGAATACAGCGAAGAGGATACCGAGGCATGACGGGACCCGACAGGATAGTTCCACTTTATTCAAGCAGCCACGGCAATTCGACACTGATCAAATCCAACGGAACGTACATACTTGTCGATTGCGGCGTATCATGCAAGATGGCTTCTCAGGCACTGGTGCAGAGCGGTGTATATCCCGATGACGTTGCTGCCGTTTTTCTTACGCACAGGCACACAGACCATATCAACGGCGTAAAGATATTTTCGAAAAAATACCACACGCCGATCTACGGAACGAGCGCGACTCTGGCTCCTTTGGACGAACTTTATTCGCCCGTTACCGCGATCGACGAGAACGACATCATCAAGATCAAAGACGGTCCCGAGGTAAGGGTTTTCCCTACGCCTCACGATGTCCCGGGCTCGGTCTGCTATAAGATAATCAATCCCGAGACCGGCACATCCGTTGCCGTCATGACAGACCTCGGCCGCGTGACGGACGGCATGAAGGGTTTTGCAAAAAACAGCGATGTCATTTTGCTGGAAGCCAATTACGATCCTTATCTGCTCGAGCATAACCCGAGATACCCGTATCCGCTCAAAAGGCGCATTTCGGGAGGGCACGGCCACATCAGCAACTCCGAGAGCGCAGAGGCAGCCGAATTCTTTATCAGAAACGGCACGAAGAAATTCATCTTAGGCCACCTCTCGCCTGAGAACAACACCGAGGAGATCGCGGCGGAGACTTTCGTCAATGTACTGGCGGACAGAGGACTTGTAAGAGACGTTGATTACGAGCTCAAGATAGCCAGAAGGTTTGAGCCTACGGAAGGATACGTGCTGTGAAGATCAACGTAATATCTCCCGGAAAGATCAAGGATAAGTGGCTTAAGGACGGCATCGCCGAGTATCAGAAGCGCATATCGCGTTTCTGCACGCTCGAGTTCATTGAAGTCAATGACGTTCCCGATTCACTGCCCGTTGAAGAAGCTCTTAAGCGCGAGGGCGAGGCGATCCTCGCAAGAGTGAAGCCCAATGACGTCCTCTGGGCAATGGATTTAGGCGGCGAGAACGTCACTTCCGAGAAGCTCTCCGAATATCTGATGTCAGATATCGAGAAGGGCGGCGGAACGCTGGTGATCGCGATCGGAGGCAGCAACGGAATATCTCCCGAAGTCAGGAAAAGAGCCTCAAGACGCATTGCTTTCGGCAATGTGACGCTTACGCATTTCATGACAAGACTCATTCTTGCCGAGCAGCTTTACAGGGGTTTCCGCATAGCTCACGGAGAAAAATATCACAAATAGTTCAGAATTATTTCTTTATTGCACTAAAGAAAAGTATTGACAGCATGAGGGTATGTTGTTACAATCCTTTAGTCAACTAAAGTAGGAGGGCATATGGCTAATAAATTCTACACACCGGACGGATTTACGGATCAGCTTCCCGGCGTTTGCGCTTTTAAAAGAGAATTAGAGGCACGTCTCAGGAACCTTTTCCTGATGAACGGCTACGATGAGATCGAGACTCCCGGAATAGAGTATTTCGATGTATATAAGAGCTTTGTTGCAGAGGAGGAGCTTTACAAGTTCACCGACGGCAAGGGCAGGCTCCTTTGCACCAGATACGACGGAACGATCCCGGTCGCAAGATATGCCGCGGGCAGAAACGATACTCTTCCCATAAGGTTATCTTATATAGAAAACATGTACCGCGCAGGCCAGATCGGCGGCGGTAAGCAGAGCGGATTTACCCAGGCGGGCATCGAGCTCCTCGGCGCATCAGGTTCCAAGTCTGACGCAGAAGTTCTTGCTCTTGCTATCAAGTCGGCTCTTGAGCTCGGCCTTACTGACCTTCAGGTATCCGTAGGCCAGGTACAGTTTTTCAAAGGTCTTTCAAGGCAGCTCGGCCTCTCGGGCGAGACGATCGCCAAGGTTAAGGCAGCCATCTCCAACAGGGATTCCGTCACGATCGAAAAGCTCGACTTAAGCCGTGAGGACAAGGACACCCTCCTCATGATCACCGAGTGCGGCGGAACATACGATACGATCGACACGATGCTCCCCAGGGTTACCGATGAAGGCGCGAAAGCTGCTCTCGGCAACATCAAGGAGATCTTGGACATCATGGAGCGCTACGGCTACCTCAAGTACGTTTCCGTAGACCTGGGCCTCATCGAGAGCATCGATTACTACACAGGCATGGTCTTCAAGGGATATACCTACGAAGTCGGCTTCCCGGTTTTCGGAGGCGGAAGATACGACGACGTTTCCAAGACTTTCGGCAAGGACATGGCGGCAGTCGGTTTCTCGATCTCGCTGACACTTGCGATCACGGCTCTTATTAGACAGGACAAGTTCACTCCCGCAGCAGGCGCGACAGTAATAGTCGGAGGCGATTTCGAGACAGCTATCGCTACCGCTGAGGCACTTAGGGCTGAAGGCACCGCGGCAGTTCTCGATACAACGGGAATGACCGAGGAAGAACTCGACGCTTATGCAAAGGCAAGAGGCATCGAGACCATTATGTACATGAACGGAGGTGAAGCCTGATGCTTACAATAGCTTTATCGAAAGGCAGGCTCGCCGATCAGACTCTGGATCTGATGGAAAAGGCAGGATATGACGTTACCGCCGCACGCGAGAAGTCAAGAAAGCTCATCTTGGAGGACCAGGCCGCCGGCCTTCGCTTCATCCTCGCAAAGCCTTCTGACGTACCTACTTACGTTGAGTATGGAGCAGCTGACATAGGAGTAGTCGGAAAGGACACGCTCCTTGAAGAAGGCAGACAGCTTTATGAAGTATTGGATCTTGGATTAGGCAGATGCCGCATGTGCGTTGCCGGTCCCGCATCACTTAAAGACAAGCTCGATGAAATCCCCAACAAGCGCGTCGGAACAAAGTATCCGAACATCACAAGGAATTATTTCGAGGGCGTGAAAAAGGAAAGCGTTGAGATAATCAAGCTCAACGGTTCCGTCGAACTTGCCCCGCTGACGGGCCTTGCAGAGGTCATCGTCGACATTGTTGAATCAGGCAGAACGCTTTACGAGAACGGACTTGATGTACTTGAGACCGTTGCCGACATCTCCGCAAGACTCGTCGTTAACCGCGTGTCCATGAAGATGAAGGCAGATGAGATCAAGCCCATGATCTCCAAGCTCCGTGAAGCTTTAGAAGAAGGAGAATCATAATATGCGCTGCAAACTCGTGGAAGGTACAAAAGAAAACCTGAAGAGTACAGTCGAGAAGCTCGGAATCAGGGGCAAGATGGACTTGAAGCCCGTCATCGACACTGTACAGGCAGTAATCGACAACATCAGGGAGAACGGCGATGCCGCACTTCTCGGCTACACTGAGAAGTTCGACGGTGTAAAGCTCGAGGCAAAAGACCTCAGAGTTACCGATGAAGAGATCGCCAAGGCAAGATCAGAAGTCGATCCCAAGCTTCTTGAAGTCATGGAGAAAGCCGCTGCCAACATCAGGAGATTCCACGAGCACCAGAAAGAGCAGGGCTTCATGGCCGACAACGGCAAGGGCGCGCAGGTAGGCGTAAGGGTAAGACCGATCACCACCGCAGGCATCTATGTTCCGGGCGGTACGGCGCCTCTCCCGTCAACGGTCCTTATGGACGTAATCCCTGCTTCAGTCGCAGGCGTTAAGAGGATAGTTTTCGCGACACCGCCGAGAAAAGACGGCAGCATCGCACCTGTAATCCTCGCAGCCGCTTCGATTGCAGGCGCGACCGAGATCTACAGGATGGGCGGATCGCAGGCGATCGCTGCGATGGCTTACGGCACGGAGACGATCCCGAGAGTAGATAAGATCTGCGGCCCGGGAAACATCTACGTCAACACCGCGAAGAGACTGGTTTACGGCCAGGTCGACATCGACATGTTCGCAGGCCCTTCGGAGATCCTGATAATCGCAGACGATTCGGCCAATCCCGAGTTCGTCGCGGCCGACATGCTCTCGCAGGCAGAACACGACAAGATGGCTTCAGCTATCGTGCTGACCGATTCGAGAGAGCTTGCCGAGAAGGTCTTGGAAGCTGTCGACAGAAGGTCTGACGCAGCCGAGAGAAACGCTATCCTTGAGAAATCACTTGAGGACTATTGCGCGATAATCGTGTGCGACAGCCTTGATACGGCAGTCGGATTCTCAGAAGAGATCGCTCCCGAGCACCTTGAGATATGCGTCAGAGATGCCGAGAAGTTCTCCGAGAAGATCAACAACTGCGGCGCTATGTTCCTGGGCAACTGGACACCCGAGCCCCTTGGAGATTATTTCGCAGGACCGAACCACACGCTCCCTACTTCGGGAACAGCAAGGTTCTTCTCGCCTCTCAACACAGGCGACTTCTATAAGAAGATGAGTGTAATTAACTACAGCCGCGAGGCACTTCTTGACGTTTACAAGGATGTTGCCACTTTCGCGGACAGCGAGGGTCTGACCTGTCACGCTGCAGCCGTCAGATCCAGATTCGAGGAATCATGAGCAAGTATTGGAACAAAACGATAAATCAGACCACTCCCTATGTCGCGGGCGAACAGCCCAAGGCAGGAGAGAAGGTCATCAAACTTAATACGAACGAGAACCCTTTCCCGCCCTCGCCGGCTGTGGCAAAGGCAATTGCGGAGTTTGACGTATCAACGCTCAGGCTCTACCCGGACACAAACGCAACGCCCGTCGTAAACGCAATTGCCGCCGTCGAGAACGTAAAGCCGTCACAGGTCTTTGTCGGCAACGGATCAGACGAAGTCTTGGCGCTCTGCTTCCAGACGTTTTTCGAGAAGAAAGCTGATACGGATCTTCCGGTGCTTACGCCCGAGTTCTCGTACAGCTTTTATCCTGTTTATGAGGAGTTCTACGGAATCCGCTCGAAAAAGATCCCGCTCCGCGAGGATTACAGACTCGAGCCTTCGGATTATGCAGGCGTTCCTAACTGCGGCATCGCCATAGCCAATCCGAATGCGCCTACTTCAAGGGCGATATCTTTGGATGATGTTGCTGCGATATGCAAGGCAAATCCGGATTCCGTCGTGCTGATCGACGAGGCTTATGCGTATTTTGAGGAGAACTACGAGACCGCGGTGTCGCTTCTTCCCGAGTTCCCCAACCTCTGCGTCGTAAGGACCACGTCCAAGTCTTACAGTCTCGCGGGCATCAGGATCGGTTATGCGATCGCTTCGGAAGAACTGATCGAAGGACTGCTCAGAGCAAGGGATTCATTCAATTCATACCCGATCGACAGGCTCGCACAGGCTGTCGGAGCGGCCGCCATCAGCGATGTCGAGTATCACAGGAAGTGCAGGGAAGAGCTGCTGAAGATAAGGAAATACACCGAGGAAGAACTCAAGGCTATCGGCTTTGAGATGCCGGAGTCGTCTTCAAACTTCCTTTTCGCAAAACCGCCCGTTTGCATCAGTGCTGAAACGTTATATAAAAATCTGCGTGCAAAGGGTATACTTGTAAGGTATTTCAGCACGCCTGGAATAAACGACCGCCTGCGCATCTCTATAGGCACGCAGGAAGAGATGGAAGAGTTCATCAGAAACGTCAAGGAGGAAATCGCTAATGTCAAGAACAGCTGAGATCGCCAGAAAGACAAAGGAGACCGATATCACCGTCAAGATCAACCTCGACGGAAACGGCACCTATGACATCGATACAGGCATAGGATTTTTCGACCACATGCTGACGGCGCTTTCCAAGCATTCCGGAATCGACATGGACATCAAGTGCAAGGGTGACCTGGAAGTTGATGCTCATCATTCAGTAGAAGACGTCGGAATCGTTCTTGGCCAGGCTGTTGCCAAAGCATTGGGCGATAAGGTCGGCATCAGACGTTTCGGTTCGTGCGCTGTTCCCATGGATGAGGCATTGGGCAAGGCGATAATCGACATCTCAGGCAGACCGTTCATCGTTTTCGAAGCTGAATTCGCAGGCGACAAGTGCGGCGAGATGGACACACAGCTTTTCGAGGAGTTCTTCAGGAGCTTCGCGTTCAACGCCGAGATCACTCTGCACATCAGCGCGCCTTACGGAGTCAACGACCACCACAAGGCAGAGGCGATGTTCAAGGCTCTTGCACGTTCGCTCAGGATGGCAGTCGAGGAAGATCCCAGATTTGCCGGACAGGTCATCTCTACTAAAGGAAGCTTATAAATTTCGGAGGATACATATATGTTGATCAAGGACACAAGTTTTATCGACAAGCCGATGCTCGCACAGGGCAAGGTAAGAAGCATCTACGATCTGGGTGACTGCCTCCTGCTCGTTGTTACGGACAGGATCTCGGCATTCGACGTCATTTTCGACGAGCTGATCCCGGATAAGGGAAGAGTTCTTTCTTCCATTTCCGCTTTCTGGTTCGACTTCACGAAGGACATCATCCCGAACCACGTCATCACGACCGATGTTTCCAAGTATCCCCAGGGCTTTGACAAGTACAAGGAAGAGCTTGAGGGCAGATCGATGCTCGTCAAGAAGGCTCAGATGCTTCCCGCAGAGTGCATCGTAAGAGGCTACCTCGAAGGTTCCGCACTCAAGGAATACAAGAAGTCCGGTACAGTCGGCGGCATCAAGATGCCTGAGGGAATGGTACAGGGCGACAAGCTCCCCGAGCCTCTTTTCACGCCTTCTACAAAGGCTGACGAGGGCCACGACATCAACATCACATACGATCAGCTCGTTGACCTCATCGGTCAGGAAGACGCTTCCGCATTGAGAGACGCTTCTCTCGCACTCTATAAGAAGGTCTCCGAGTACGCTCTCACAAAGGGCCTGATCCTTGCAGACACAAAGTTCGAGTTCGGTAAGATCGACGGCGTCCTCACCGTATGTGACGAGATGTTCACACCCGACTCTTCAAGATTCTGGGATGCTTCCGAGTATCAGCCGGGTCACGCACAGAAGAGCTTCGACAAGCAGTTCCTCAGAGAATGGCTTGAGACACTCGACTGGGACAAGACATATCCGGCTCCGACTCTCCCCCAGGAGATCATCGACAAGACTGCAGCCAAGTACCGTGAGTGCTACAGGCTGATCACAGGAAAGGAAATCTGATCCTTTGATTGCAATCATAGATTACGGAATGGGCAACCTCGCCTCAGTCGCGAAAGCCCTCAAATACCTGAATTACGACTCGGTCATTACGAGCGATCCGAAGGTGATCTCAGCAAGCTCGGGGGTCATTCTTCCGGGTGTCGGAGCATTTGCTCCCGCAATGGAGAATCTCAGGAACAAAGGATTGGACAGCATCATCATCGATTCGGCGTTCAGCGGAAAGCCTTTCCTCGGCATCTGCCTCGGAATGCAGCTTCTGATGGACGGCTCCAAAGAGGGCGTTAATCTCGGATCTGCAATGGGCGATTATGTTCCCGGTCTCGGTATCATCCCGGGAAGGGTCAGGAAATTCGAAAGTGACGATCTCAAGGTTCCGCAGATCGGCTGGAACAAGCTTGTTGACTGCACGGGATCTCTTCTTACTGAAGGCGATTACGTCTACTTCGTACACTCGTTCTACTGCCAGCCCGAACACAAAGATGATGCCGCAGGTTATGCCGAGTACGGGATCAAGTACTGCTGTGCTTTCGAGCATGACAATATTTTCGCAACGCAGTTCCACCCGGAGAAGAGCGGCGAGGCCGGCCTTCAGATCCTGAATAAATTCGCAATGAGGACCAAATAATGATAATACTGCCCGCAATCGATCTGATCGGCGGAAAATGCGTCCGTCTCAGACAGGGAAAATACGACGACGTCACCATCTACAACGATTCTCCGCTCGCACAGGCGTATGCCTTCAAGGAAGCGGGAGCCGAGTGGATCCATGTCGTTGACCTCGATGCCGCGAAAAGCGGTGTTCCCGAGAACCACCTCATCATAAAGGAGATCGCAGAGAAGACCGGACTCAAGGTCGATACGGGCGGCGGAATCCGCAACATGGATACTCTTTCAAAGTGGATCGAGGATTACGGCGTATCCCGCGCTGTCCTCGGAACGGCTGCGGTCAAGGATCCTGAGTTCACAAGAGCTGCCATCGAGAAATACGGCGATAAGGTCGCGATCGGCATCGATGCCCATGACGGCTACGTCTCCGTTAACGGCTGGACTTCCGATTCGACGCTAAAGGCGGTCGATTTCGCGCTCAAGTGCAAGGAGATCGGAGCTGCTACCGTAGTGTTTACCGACATCTCAAGAGACGGAATGCTCACGGGTCCCGCTACCGAGGCAACAAAGGAAATGGTCGAAAAGACAGGCCTTAACGTCATCGCTTCAGGCGGCATCGGTTCCGATGCGGACGTTGAACTGATAAAGACATCAGGCTGTGCCGGCGTGATCATCGGCAAAGCCATATACGAAGGAAAGGTGGATCTGGCAAAGTGCTTACGAAACGCATAATCCCGTGTCTTGACGTCAAGGACGGAAGAGTCGTTAAGGGCGTTAACTTCGTATCCTTAAGGGATGCGGGCGACCCTGTCGAATGCGCAAGGACTTACAACATGTCCGGCGCTGACGAGCTGGTCTTCCTTGATATCACGGCAACTTTGGAGTCACGCGATACGACCGTAGAGATGGCGCGCCGCGTGGCAGAACAGGTATTCATTCCGTTCACGGTCGGCGGCGGGATCCGTACGACGGATGACATCAGGGCACTCCTGAACGCCGGCGCGGACAAGGTCTCCCTCAATTCCGCGGCGGTAAAGGATCCCGATTTCATTAAGCGTGCTTCAGAAATGTTCGGTTCACAGTGCATCGTCGCGGCGATCGACGTCAAATCCAGGGAAGGCGACGACAGATTCCCTTCCGGATACGAAGTCGTAATCGCAGGCGGAACAAAGCCCACGGGAATTGATGCTCTCGAGTGGGCGAAAAAGGCCGTCATGCTCGGTGCAGGCGAGATCCTTCTGACGTCCATGGACAAGGACGGAACCAAGTCAGGCTACGATAACGTGATAACTTCCATGATCTCAGAGGCAGTCGGAGTTCCGGTAATAGCTTCGGGCGGAGCCGGAAGCCTTCAGGATTTCGAGGACGCGATCGTTTACGGCAAGGCAGACGCGGTCCTCGCGGCAAGCCTTTTCCACTTCGGCGAGATCGCAATAAGCGACCTTAAGAAGTTCCTTTCCGAAAAGGGCATCCCCGTAAGGGAGATCCCCGAGAGCCTTACCATGTGGGCAAACATGAAGAAAAACAGTGACGGCCTTGTTCCCGCGATCACGCAGGATGCGGCAAACGGCGAAGTCCTCATGATGGCTTACATGAACTACGAGGCATTCCGGATGACCTGCGAGACCGGTTACATGCACTACTATTCAAGGTCACGCAAGGCACAGTGGAAGAAAGGCGAGACCTCAGGACATTTCCAGAAGGTCATCAGCGCCAGCATCGACTGCGACCGCGACACGCTCCTTTACAAGATCGAGCAGACCGGCGCGGCGTGCCACACAGGCAACCGTTCATGCTTTTATACATCCCTTAACGAGTGGGATTACCTGAAAGATAACAAAGAAGAGTAAGGAGAAAACGATATGGACATCATGAGAGAGCTCTACAGCGTAATCACTGACAGAAAGGCCAATCCGGTCGAGGGTTCCTACACGAATTACCTTTTCGACAAGGGAACGGACAAGATCTCCAAGAAGGTCGGCGAAGAGGCCGTAGAGGTCGTTATCTCCGCTTCACAGCGTGACCGCAAAGCTACCATCGCCGAGATCGCGGATCTCCAGTATCATCTTCTCGTCCTCATGGTGGACAGAGGCATCACGATCGACGATGTCGAGGCTGAACTCAGATCGCGCAGAAGTTAATAATATGTTGACTTTTTAAGGGTGGCTGTGATAAAATCTTCAAGCTAACCCGCAAGGGGGCTTTTTTAGTTTGCGTAAAATACGGAGATTGAAAGCCCTGTAAGGCAAGGAAACAAAAGGTTTCGGAGGTATTAGGACCATGGCAAAGGCCGGTGCTCGTGATAAGCTGACCCTCGCATGCACAGAGTGCAAGCAGAGGAATTATCAGACATACAAGAACAAGAAGAACAATACGGAGAGGCTCGAGCTCAAGAAGTTCTGCCCTTTCTGCCGTAAGCACACCATTCACAGGGAATCTAAGTAATCCCGAAGGACTTATAAGATGGCTGAAAAGAAGGGTAATATTTTCAAACGTATCGCGAAGTCGTTTTCTGACGTCATCGTGGAGTTGAAGAGAGTCACATGGCCCACAAAGGAGAAGCTCGCGAAGACATCTGCAGTCGTTCTGCTCGTCATCGTGTTTTTCGCCATTTATCTCACGATTATCGGATCGGGCGGACGCTGGGTTCTCGATAAGGTAGGTTTCTACAATATCGTCGAGACAACCGCTACATCGGCTGAGTCTTCCGAGACAACTGCTGCGTCTGAGACGACAGCTGCTGCTGAGACCACTGCCGCAACCGAGTCAAGTGCGGGCTAAGGTGTTCCAATATTTTAGGAGTTATATAAATGCCGGATAACAATGAAGCCAAGTGGTACATAATCCATACCTTCGGCGGTTATGAGAAGAAGGTAAAGACTTCTATAGAGAACTATGCAAGGGCCCAGGGGATGGAAGACATCATCCAGCAGGTCTATTTGCCTACGGACATCGTCGTTGAGACGAAGAACGGCAAGCGCAAGGAAGTTGAGAAGCTCAGATTCCCCAACTACCTGTTCCTGAAGCTTGTTTACGGTAATAACGATAAGGTCGACAAGGACCTGTGGTACAAGATCCGCAACACCAACGGTGTTACGGGCTTTGTTGCACCTGATCCCAACAAGCCGTCCCCGATGACGGAAGAAGACCAGATCAAGATGGGTCTCATCGTTCCTACGAGCGTTGAGGTCGATTACAAGGTCGGTGACCTCATCATCATCACCGACGGTCCTTTCAAGGACAGCAAGGCTGTCGTTAAGGATATC
>JAEEGL012337172.1_pt1 | contig 15365 bp, 14 predicted proteins | sample 9134231 | NCBI WGS metagenome assembly JAEEGL01 (sample SAMN16246548, study PRJNA631951) | gut metagenome | biome: gut microbiome; feature: rumen; material: fiber-attached | host: Bos | place: Iran: Karaj | collected 2018-10 | reverse complement strand
TCTGAGAGATACAGAAGAATTGTTGCAGGTATGCAAGCTTGCAAATAATTATTTAGACCCAAAGGGGTTATTTATTTTTGATGTTAAAACTGAACATTATTTTGAAAGCGTTGGCACTAGCACCATTGCAGAAAATAGAGACGAGGGCAGCTTCATATGGGAAAATGAATATGATTCTGAAACTAGAGACAATGCTTATTATTTAACGATTTATGAAGAAAATGAAGAAGGGACCTTCGACAGATATGATGAAGAGCATCTCCAACATGCCTTCAAAATTGACGAGATAAAAGAAGTGATAGTTTCAAGTGGACTTGAGCTTTTAGATATATTAGATGTGGCAACAATGTCAGAGCCTACAATAAACAGTGATAGATTATATTTTATAGCAAGAGAGGTAATTAAATGAGCGACTATATAGTTAGAGCAACAGCGGCAAATGATGCAATTAGAGCATTTGCTATTACTAGTAGAGAGATGGTTGAAGAGGCCAGAACTCGTCACAATACATCCCCAATCGTAACAGCGGCCCTTGGTAGAATGCTTTCAGCAGGTTCTATGATGGGAGTTATGCTAAAGGGAGAGGATGATTTAGTTACTCTTCAGATTCAGGGTACTGGTCCAATGAAGGGAATTACAGTTACTTCTAACAGCAAGGGCGAGGTAAAGGGATTCCCAAATGTAGCTGTAGTAGATTTGCCACCTAAGAATGGCAAGCTTGATGTAGGTGGAGCAATCGACCTTGGTATTATGCGAGTAATCAAGGATATGGGACTTAAAGAGCCATATGTTGGAACTGTTGAGCTCCAGACTGGTGAGATAGCAGAGGATTTGACATATTATTACGCTGTGTCTGAGCAGATTCCATCAACAGTTGGTCTTGGTGTTCTTATGAACAAAGACAACACTGTAAATGTAGCTGGTGGCTTCATTGTCCAGCTTATGCCTTTCACACCAGAAGAAGTTATTGCTCAAATTGAGGAGAATCTTAAGACTCTTCCTTCTGTTACAGATATGCTTTCTAGTGGAAAAACACCAGAAGAAATGCTTGAAACTGTTCTTGCAGGACTTGATGTTCAGATAATGGAAACATATCCTGCATGCTATAAATGTGATTGCTCAAGAGAACGAGTAATCAAGAGCCTTGCTTCTTTAGGTAAAGAGGATATGGATGATATTATCGCAGATGGTAAGCCTGTTGAGGTTAAATGTCAGTTCTGTAATGAAGCATATGAGTTCACTTTAGATGAGCTTAAAAGCTTTAGGAGAAATTAGTCAGTCAATTTTCTATCGATTGCGTCAAATTAATAGTAGGTTTTTTATAAAAGTTTAGAAGATTTTATGCTGATTTTTCCTGTAAACTAATCTACGGAGTATCTATGTATTATGTAAAAGGAAAAATAAAATGAGTAACAAAAAAAAGAAAAAATCTCATGAAATTTTTATTAGCCGTGATGCCTTATTAAAGGGAGGCATTATTGTCGGTGTTTTATTATTAGTATATCTTGCAGGTAGCCTTTTCTTTAGAAGCCATTTCTATATTCGCAGTACAGTAAATGGTGTTGGGGCTTCCTTTAAGTCAGCAGAAGGCACTTATGACAAAATTATTAACAGTGCCGATCATTATACTATTTCATTTGTTGATGATGAAGGAAATGTGGTTAATGAGGTTAGCTCTGGTGATTTGGGTGTTGGAGTTAACTATGATGTTAGTCAGGTTCAGGACATTCTTGATACTCAGACAGGATTTAACTGGGTAGGTAGACTTTTTGTTCCTGCTGAGTACTACACAGCAACTGGCAACTCATATGATTCTGCAAAGGTTACAGCAGTTGCAGCTAGTCTTGATTTTAGCAATCACAAATCAACAAAGGAATCTGAGGATGCTTATATTGAGTTTGATGGTTCTGAGTTCGTTATCGTAGATGAAGTTTACGGTGACAGAATTGACCAGGAGGGCGTTGAGGAAGCAATCATCGATGCCGTTGAGAACCTTAAAACTGTTATTAATATTTCAGACGGTACATGCTTCAACAAGCCAGATGTGTTAGCCACTGATGATGACATTAACAAAGCAGTTGAGACTCTCAATAATTATATGACCACAGCTATTCACTACGATTTAGGTGAAGGTTATACTGAGGAGATTCCTACAGAGACAAAGGCTGGATGGTTTACTTGGGACGATGATTTCAATGTTTCATTTAACAGAGATGCTATTGGTGAGTATGTAAACTCTATGGGTGACAAATATAACACCTACGGCAAGGCAAAAGAATTTACAACTACCTCAGGAGAGACTATTTCAGTTCCATGTGGTTCATTTGGATGGAAGATAGCCTACGATGGTGAAATTGATCAAATCATCGCTGACTTAACAGCTGGTGAGGATGTTACTAGAGATTTCACATATCTTTACAGAGGAACAAGTCATGGCGAGCATGATTATGGTAACTCTTATGTAGAGGTAAATCTTTCAGAACAGCATGTATATGTTTATAAGGATGGGGAGCTTGTAGTTGAATCTGATTGTGTTTCTGGAAATATTTCAGCAAATCACGGTACACATACAGGCGTTTACCCAATAGCATATAAGCAAAAGGATGCTACATTACGTGGTGACAATTATGAATCACATGTAGCTTACTGGATGCCATTCAATATGGGTGAGGGATTACATGATGCAACATGGCGTTCTAACTTTGGCGGATCTATTTACAAAACTAGCGGTAGCCACGGTTGTGTAAACTTACCTAAATCTAAGGCAGCTGAGATTTATGATGTAGTTGAGGCTGGTTGGCCAGTTCTCGTATTTTATACTGGCGATACAGAGCAAGAAAATTATTTGATTCTTAATCCACAGATTAAGGTTTCACAGCTTATCGCAGAGATTGAGACAGTAACACTTGAATCTGAGACACAGATTGTTTCTGCTAGAATTCAGTACGATGCACTTTCAGACGAGCAAAAGGCTCAGGTTACAAACTATCAGGATCTTGTTAATGCAGAGCTTCAGCTTCAGATGTTAAAGGAGCAGGCCGGAATAGCTACACCAGAGACTACTGATGGAACTACAGAAGGTACCACAGATGGTACAACAGAGGTCACACCAGATTATTCAGTAACACAGTAATATAAACAACTAGCTTTTTTCATGAGGGATAATAATGACAAATTGGAAGGACAATGTTCGAAGAGTAGTACCTTATACACCTGGAGAGCAGCCAAAAGCTAAAGTTATTAAGCTTAACACCAATGAAAATCCATACCCACCAAGTCCTTTGGTGGGTAAAGCTATTTCAAGTGTTAATTTGGATGCACTCAGAAAATATCCAGACCCTGCTTGTGATGTGTTGATATCAGCCATTGCAAATTATCATGGTGTGGATAAAGAAAGAGTATTTGTTGGAGTCGGTTCAGATGATGTGTTGGCAATGAGCTTTCTCACATTTTTTAATTCCGACAGACCTGTATTTTTCCCAGATATCACATATTCTTTTTATGATGTGTGGGCAGAATTATTCAGGATTTCATTTGAACAGAAGCCTCTAGATTCTGCTTTCAAAATTGATGCTTCTGACTACGAAAAGCAATGTGGCGGAATTGTTATTCCAAATCCAAACGCGCCAACAGGTGTTGCAGAACCAGTAGAGTTCTTTGAGAAGCTTGTGGCATCTCACCCTGAGTGTGTCGTGATTATTGATGAGGCTTATGTAGATTTTGGTAGTGAGAGCTGCGTAGGTCTTACTGAGAAGTATGATAATGTTTTGGTTGTCCGCACCTTCTCTAAATCTAGAGCCATGGCTGGAAACCGTATTGGTTATGCAATTGGCTCACCTGAGTTGATAAAGTATTTATCAGACTGCAAATTCTCATTCAATTCATATACTATGGATACTATCACTCTTGCAGCAGGAGTTGCATCAATAGAGGATGATGAGTATTTCAGAGCTAGAGTAGAGGATGTTATTTCTACTAGAGAATGGACAAAGCTTGAACTAAAGAAACTTGGATTTACTTTCCCAGATTCAAAAAGCAATTTCATTTTTGCAAAGCATGCTACTGCTGAAGCAGTTAATATATTTGAAGAGCTTAAAAAGCGAGGCATTTATGTGCGCCACTTCAAAAAGCCTGAGAGAATAGCAAATTATTTGCGTATTTCCATTGGCACAAAAGAAGAGATGGAGACATTCATCCAAGTATTAAAGGAGATTTTATAAATGAATAGTTATTTCTATGTGTTTTTGATTTCAATGGTACCCCTTATAGAATTAAGAGGCGCCATTCCAGTAGCTTATGTGATCAAGGCTGCTAATCCAGATTTCAATTTGTTGACAGCCTACATTTTGATTGCAATAGGCAATATGCTTCCAGTACCTATCATTTATTTCTTTGCCCGCAAGGTTTTAATTTGGGGCAAGGACAAGCCAGGCATTGGTGGTTTCTTCACTTTCTGCCTTGAGAAGGGTGAAAAGGGAGGACAGAAGCTCAAGGAAAAGGCAGGCCGCGGTTTATTCGTTGCATTAATGCTTTTTGTAGGAATTCCACTTCCTGGAACTGGAGCTTGGACTGGTACTCTAGCAGCATCAATTCTTGATATGGATTTTAAGTCATCAATTCTTGCAGTTATTTGCGGTGTTGCACTTGCTGGATGTATCATTGGCGTTGTTTGTTCACTTGGTTTAGGTGCATATATAGGAGTAACAGCTTAAAATGGATACTGTTAATATGCTAATTAATGTTGCAGCCATTGTATCTGGATTGTTTATATATATTTTCATTTGTAATACCAGATGGGGTAAGGAACATGAACAGATTCAATATGCAATAATGCTTATGGCTATATTGTTTGCAGTTTTAGTTGGAGGATTAATCAGATGGCTTCTAAGGTAAAAAGGCAGACGGCATGTGAGTACTGTAACAACTTCGTATGGGACGAAGAAGATGAGCAGTATTATTGTGAAATGGATATGGATGAGGATGATTATGTGAGACTTGTCACAGGTCATTACAGCGAGTGTCCATACTTTGTGAACGGTGACGAGTACAAGGTTGTACGTCATCAGATGTAGAAACAAAATAAAAATGTAGTTTTCCTTAACTACATTTTAACCTATACTATATATAGAAAGAAAAGTTAAATCTTAGGAGGTTTTGTCGTGGGAAAATTAAAGACAAGCATTTTCAAAAGACTTACCGCATTTGCAATAGCGGTGGCTATGACATTCTCAGTGTCATTAACAGCAAATGCAGCAGGTAGTCAAGGTATCGATGTATCTAAATGGCAGGGATCAATCAATTGGGCTGCTGTTGCTGCATCAGGCGTTTCATACGCATTCATTAAGGTTGGTAGTACAAATAGTGGTATTGATCCATACTTTGCTGCTAATGTTCAGGGAGCTCAGGCTGCTGGTATTCGTACAGGTGTATATATTTACTCATATGCTACTTCAGTAGAGCAGGCTGCTGCTGAGGCTGAGTTAGTTCTTCAGTGGATTGAGCCATACAATATTAATTTCCCAGTTGCTTTTGATATTGAGGATAGTGTTCAGAAGGGATTAGATGCTAACACATGTACAGCAATGGCTAATACATTCTGCAGCATTATTTCTCAGGCAGGTTACACACCAATCCTTTACACATACACAAACTTCTATAAATCGCACTTCACATCAGCATTTGCTTATGATAAGTGGATTGCTCAGTACTCAGATCATAACGATATTGCTGGTTGGGCAATTTGGCAGTACTCTTCAAGCGGAGCTGTAGCAGGTGTTAATGGAAGAGTAGATATGAACGTTGCTGCAAAGGATTATACAGCATTTATTCCACAGGCAGGTCTTCTTGATTTAGGCGCAGGCAACGTATTCTTCTTTAATAACTATCGTAGACAGTTTGGTTGGGTTGATATAGCAGGTGTTAAATACCATACAGACCCAGCTACAGGTATTGTTACTCAGGGATGGTTTGCTGATGAGACTGGTACATATTACTTCACACCAGGCGCAGCAAATGCCGTTACTGGACTTAACGCAATCGAGGATGGAGTTTACTACTTCAACGAGGCAGCACAGTTACAGACTGGTTGGTTAGAGCTTGATGGATTTACATTCTTATTTAACCCAGCTGAGAACGGTAAGCTTTACACAGGCTGGTGGACAGATCCAGCAGTTGGAACTCGTTACTTAGATACAACAGATGGACATATGCTTACAGGTCTTAGCGTTATCGGACAGGATATGTACTTCTTTAATGAGCAGGGTTATCTCCAGACAGGATGGGTTGATGTTGACGGTGTTACATACTTATTCAATCCAAACGATGGCGGAAAGCTTTACAAGGGCTGGTGGACAGATCCTACTGGAACATACTACTTAGATGCAGCTGATGCTCACAGAACAACAGGTCTTGCTGCAATAGATGGTTCAGTATATTACTTCAACGAGCTTGGTCAGATGCAGGTAGGTGTTGTTAATGTAAATGGTGCAACATATTACTTCGGAGCAGATGGCAAGATGCAGACAGGAATGCAGACAATTGGAGACGGAGTATACTACTTCGGAGCTGATGGTGTAATGGCAACAGGTCTTATCCAGGCAACTGATGGTGTTTACTATGCAGGCACTGACGGTAAGTTAGTTGCTGGTCAGGCTGTAAAGATTGGCGCAGGTAACTTCCTCTTTGGTTTAGATGGAAAGCTTGTTGTTAACCAGGTGGTTCAGGTTGGAGATACAATTTACCAGACAGATGAGACTGGTATGGTTGTAGCAACAGCCCCAGCTCCAGCAGCTGCAACAGCACAGTAAATTTAAGTTAACTATTAAACATCTAGTACTTGAAAAGGTACTAGATGTTTTTTTATTTAATAGTTTTTTTCTCTGAAAAGTATTATTTTAAAATTATTTATAAGTATTAATATAATACCTATTGACAAGTAAATAAATAACTATTATTATAATGTCAGATTTCAGAGGAAAGGGTTAATGTTATGAATAAATCAACTAAAGTTATCTTTGAAGAAGTTTCTGATGCAACAGGATTGATTATTGACGAAAGGACAGAAACATTAATTGGTGTAGTAAATAATTACCATCTTACTATTGGATTGAAAAATAATGTGTATGTCTTATATGTTTCAGCAAGACAGAATGGAATCCTTCCTCCAAAGGATTTCCTTAAATATATTAAGAAAAATGTAGAGGGCATTAGAGCTGCAGGTATCCAGGGCAACAATATTATGTTCAATATTTGCGGAGCTACAAAGAACAAAATTATTTCAAATTTGATTAATGCAACTCGAGGAGTCACAGAATGCCTTAGAGTAAATGGATATTATGATGTATGTGAGTGCTGCGGTCAGCCTACGAATAAAATTGGAATATACAACATCAGTGGTGGAGTTAGCTTCCTTTGCGATGATTGTTATACCAGAATTAATAGGACTCTTCAGCAGGCTGAGATTAGTGATTCAAATACCCAAGAGAATGTTATTGCAGGTGTATTTGGTGCGTTTATAGGTTCATTACTTGGCGTACTTGCACTGATTATCATTGGCCAGCTAGGGTATGTGGCTGCAGTGTCAGGTGTGATTATGGGATTCTGCACTATCAAAGGATATGAGCAATTAGGAAAGAAGATTTCCACCAAAGGTATTTTCGTCAGCTGCATTTTTATGATAGTTATGACTTATCTAGGAGTAAAAATAGATTGGTGTATTTCAATTGCAGATCAAATACACAGAGATGTTTATGATGTGTTTGTATATTTCTGGAATTTAGTAGATATGGCTGATGCTTATGACAGTATAATCATTGGACTTTTACAAGCATATGCATTCTCAGCGCTAGGTGCTGTTCCAACAGTTCTTAGTTGCATCAATAAACGTAAGCAGGCTTTCGTTACATATCAAATGCAATAAAATAATAGGCTCAGTATTGTGATAATACTGAGCCTGTTTTTTATTTGCTTCCTGTATATTTCTCTTCGCAATATTTGCATCTGTAAACTTCGTTTTCGGCATCTGTGAGAATGAAAATCTGGTCTAATTCCTGCTCGACAGTGCTAATGCAACGAGGATTCTTACAAGAAATGACATTCTTTATTTCTTTTGGGAGAGACAGTTGTCTTTTTTCTACTATTACATCATCTTTGATAATATTGCATGTGATATTGTGATCAATGAATCCAAGAATATCTAAATCAACGCTTTCAATAGGGCATTCGATTTTGATAATATCCTTGCGGCCCATTTTGTTAGACTTGGCATTCATAATCATAGCAATTGTACAATCACAGCCTAGATTTGCTAAATGTAAGTCATTGTATATTGTCATAGACTCACCAGCTTTTATGTGGTCAAGAACGAACCCCTGATGAATTCCACTTATATTTAACATATATAGCCTCCTTTAAACTAAATCTAATAAGGTTAAAATCAGAGCCATTCGAATGTAAACTCCGTTTTTTGCTTGTTCAAAATATCTGGCACGTGGATCATCGTCTACATCAACAGAGATTTCATTAACTCGTGGCAATGGATGTAGTACCATCATGTCCTGTTTTGCTAATCTCATTTTGTCAGGAGTAAGGATGAAGAAATCCTTTAATCGGATATAATCCTCCTCGTTGAAGAAACGTTCTCTTTGAACACGTGTCATGTAGAGAATATCAAGCTCTGACATTACATCATCAAGAGAATCAACTTCTTTATACTCAAATCCGTTTTTGTCCAATACATCTTCGCGAATATATTCAGGTACTCTTAATTCCTCAGGTGAAATAAGTACGAATTTTATACCAGGATAACGTACTAATGCATTGATAAGAGAGTGTACAGTACGACCAAATTTTAAATCACCGCAAAGTCCAATAGTAAGGTCTTTGATTTCACCACGTAAACTACGAATGGTAAATAAATCAGTGAGTGTTTGAGTTGGATGTTGGTGACCACCATCACCTGCATTAATAACGGGAATAAGAGATCGCTGAGAAGCGACTAATGGAGCGCCTTCTTTAGGATGACGCATAGCGCAGATATCTGCGTAAGAAGAAATAACACGAATAGTATCGGAAACACTTTCGCCTTTGGCTGCTGAAGAAGAATCAGCTGATGAGAAACCAAGGACTGAACCGCCAAGATTAAGCATGGCAGCCTCAAAAGATAATCTTGTACGAGTACTAGGCTCGTAAAAACATGTTGCAAGCTTTTTGCCGTGGCACTTTTCTGAATAGGAATCCGGATGATTCTTAATATCAGTGGCTAGGTCCATAAGCTGCTCTAGTTCTTCTCTGGAGAAATCCAGAGGACTCATTAGATGACGCATTGGTTATCCTCCCATATTTATATGTCTTAATTACATAAGTCGTTTAATTATATCACACTCGTTTCAAAATGATATAGTTTATGCTAAAATATTTTTCATGAAATACGCAGATATCATTATTGATATATCTCACGAGAGATTAGATAAAACATTTGAATATATAGTACCAACTGAGCTGGAAAATCAGATTTATGAGGGTGTTCAGGTTGTTATTCCATTTGGACAGGGCAATCGTGCTATCACAGGATATGTGGTAGGCCTTCATGACAAGCCTGAGTTTGATGTCACCAAGCTGAAGCCTATTGCGCGAGTCGTCAAAGACAGTATCGCCATAGAGTCTCAGCTTATTTCTTTGGCTGCATTTTTAAAACGTAATTACGGTTCTACAATGAATCAAGCACTTAAAACTGTAATTCCAATCAAGCGCAAAGAAAATGAGAAACTTAAAAAGGAAATCAGCTTAAATGTATCTTTAGAGCAGGCTAAAATCGAACTGACAGAGCTTCTTACAAAAAAGAATCATGCTGTTGGTAAAGAACGACTTCTTCGTCAGCTTCTTGAGGTTGATGTATTAGACTGGGAATTAGCCACTAAAAAGCTACAGGTTCCCTCTGCAAATATTAGAGATTTGGAGAAAAAGGGGATTATTCACATAGAGTCTGTGCGTACCTTTAGAAATCCACATTTACAAGAGGATTCTAATAAAAAACACATCACATTAAATGATGAGCAGGAAGCCGCAGCTGAGACCATTAAAGCTAACATTGATATGGGGCGCCGGAAGACGTATTTGATTCATGGCGTGACAGGTTCTGGTAAAACTGAAGTTTACATGGACGTAATGGAGCATGTGATTTCAATGGGACAGCAGGTTATCGTTCTTATTCCAGAAATCGCTCTTACATACCAGACGGTTATGAGATTTTATACTCGCTTTGGAGACAAGGTCAGTATTTTGAATAGCCGTATGTCTCCTGGAGAGCGATTTGACCAATTCGAGAGAGCGAAGTCGGGAGAGATTAGTATAATGGTAGGACCACGTTCGGCCCTTTTTACACCATTTTCAAATCTTGGACTTATTATTATCGATGAAGAGCATGAGCCGTCATACAAGTCAGAGGTTATTCCGAGATATCACGCCAGAGAAACTGCAGTGTATAGAGCAAAACTAGCTAATGCTTCTGTAATTCTTGGTTCAGCCACACCTAGTCTTGAGGCATATAGCAGAGCTAGGTCCGGTGAATATCAGCTTATTACCCTTCACAATAGAGCTATGGGTCAGGATATGGCCAGTTGTGAAATTGTAGATCTTAGAGCAGAACTGAAATCTGGAAATCGTTCCATGATAAGCAGACGCTTGAGAGAGCTGATGGCTGATAGACTTGCTAAAAAGCAGCAGATTATGCTGTTTTTAAATAGGCGAGGTTTAATGGGATTTGTTTCCTGCAGAGAATGCGGCCACGTCTTGAAATGTCCACATTGCGATGTTTCTTTACATCTCCATAGAGATGGAACTATGAAGTGCCATTATTGTGGTTTTACAACTAGGGCTACAAAGATTTGCCCAAGCTGTGGTAGCAAATACATTGGCTCCTTTAAGGCTGGTACCCAGCGCTTAGAGGAAATCGTTAAGGAAATGTTTCCTCAGGCTAGAGTTCTTAGAATGGATGCTGATACCACATCAGGTAAAAATGGTCATGAAGAGATTCTTTCAGCATTTGCAGCCCATGAGGCGGATGTACTTATAGGAACTCAGATGATAGTAAAGGGGCATGACTTCGCAAATGTTACTTTGGTAGGAATTATCGCTGCAGATATTTCTTTAAACGAATCTGATTACCACAGTGGAGAAAGAACCTTCCAACTTTTGACCCAGGCAGTTGGTAGAGCTGGTAGAGGAAGTGAACCTGGAATTGCTGTTATCCAGACATATCAGCCGGATAATTACGCTGTCGTAAGTGCAGCGGCTCAGGATTATGATTCTTTCTACAGTCAGGAATTTGGATTTAGAAATCTACTTTCATATCCACCATGCTCCCACATCCTTGGTATCCAAGTCAGCTGTGAAAGACAGCAGGATGCTGTGGCTCAGGCAGATTTATTGGCAAAACTTATCAAGAATGTTGAGCCAGAAATTGTTATAATGGGACCAGAGGATGCTTACTACGGCAAACTAAAGGATGTTTATCGAAGAGTTATCTATATTAAGGATGACGATTATGATAAACTAGTAAGGGTTAAAGACGAAATAGATAAGTTTTTATTGGAGCAGAAACAGTATCGAAATACCAGTACATGGTTCGATTTTGATCCGATAAACACATTATAGAAAGAGGTTAGAAATGGCATTATTAGAAATTAGAGAATGGGGCAAGGATGACGTACTTCTTAAAGTATGCAAGCCAGTAAAGCTTTTAACACCAAGATTAAAGACTCTTATTGAGGATATGTATGACACAATGTATGATGCAGACGGCGTAGGTCTTGCTGCTCCTCAGGTTGGAGTACTTAGACGTATTTGCGTTATTGACGTTGGAGAGGGCCCAGTAACTCTCATTAATCCAGAGGTATTAGAGACTTCTGGAGAGCAGACAGGAAATGAGGGATGTCTTTCTGTTCCTGGAAAAACAGGCCTAGTTACTAGACCTAATTACGCAAAGGTTAAGGCTCTTGATGAAAATATGAACGAAATCATCGTAGAGGGTGAAGGTCTTATGGCGAGAGCTCTTTTACATGAGATTGATCATCTTGATGGACATATCTACACAGAGAAGGTTGAAGGTCAGCTTTATGATGTTGAGGACCTTGTAGAAGAAATTGACGACGAAGAAGAATAATTATTAATAGCTTTCAAGGCTCAGGATTATATATCCTGAGCTTTTTCTTTTGTTAGGAAATTGCCCATAAGTCAAAAGACTTTTTAGATTTAGCAATGAATTGTTGATGTGGAGCAACATTTTGTTGATGGTGTTGCCTAAAAAAGTGATTTAAAATATCCATAAATGATAAAAAATTAACAATGTACGTAAACAACTGGCACAAATTAATCATTGTTAAAGTAAAAGGAGGATATTTAATGAAGTATTCAAAGCTTTTCGAGCCTGTAAAAATTGGCAAGCTTGAAATCAAGAACCGCTACGCAATGGCTCCTATGGGACCACTTGGTCTTGGGGATTGCGAAGGTGGATGGAATGACAGAGGTATCGACTACTACACTAGACGTGCAAAGGGTGGTATCGGTCTTATCATCACAGGTGTTACATTTTCTGACACAGAGGTTGAGAAGCCTTCATTCCCAAACACACCAAACTCTACATACAACCCAGTTCAGTTTGTAAGAACTAGCCGTGAGATGACAGAGCGTGTACATGCATATGGTTCAAAGATTTTCTTACAGATGTCAGGCGGATTTGGTCGTGTTACTATCCCTACAAACTTAGGAGAGTTCCCACCAGTTTCTGCATCTGCAGTACCACACAGATGGTTAGACAAAACCTGCCGTCCACTTACAGTAGAAGAGATTCATGGTATTGTTGAGAGCTTTGGTAAGGGCGCTTACAATGCAAAGCGTGCAGGCTTCGATGGTGTTGAAATTCATGCTGTTCATGAGGGTTACCTTATTGATCAGTTTGCTATTTCATTCTTTAACCAGAGAACAGATGAGTACGGCGGAAGCTTAGAGAATAGACTCAGATTTGCAAAGGAAATCCGTGAGGAAATCGCAAAGACATGTGGATGGGATTTCCCAGTTGCAATGAGATTTTCTCTTAAATCAATGATTAAAGATTTCCGTGAGGGTGCACTTCCAGGAGAGGAATTCGAAGAGAAGGGCCGTGATATCGAAGAAGGTATCGAGGCTGCAAAGCTCCTTGAAAAATATGGTTATGATGCCCTTGACGTAGATGCTGGAACATACGATGCATGGTGGTGGAACCACCCACCAATGTATATGGAGAAGGCTCCATACAAAGAGTTTGCTAGAATTACTAAGGAACATGTTAATATCCCTGTAATTATGGCTGGTCGTGTGGATAATCCAGATACAGCAACAGAATGTGTTGATAACAATATTTGTGATATGATTTCTCTTGGTCGTCCAACACTTGCAGATCCAGATATCGTTAACAAGATTCGTACAGATAGACTTAGCGAGATTCGTCCATGTATCAGCTGCCAGGAAGGTTGTATGGGACGTATCCAGACATACTCACTTATCAACTGTGCAGTTAACCCACAGGCTGGTAAGGAAAGACTTAACAAGTACAACCCAATCTGCAAAAAGAAGAAGGTTCTCGTTGTTGGTGGCGGTGTAGCTGGTTGTGAGGCTGCACGAGTTCTTGCTGAAAGAGGACATGAGCCAGTATTATTCGAAAAGTCTGATAGACTTGGCGGCAACCTTATCCCTGGTGGTGCACCAGCATTCAAAGAGGATGATATTGCACTTGCTAAGTGGTATGAGGACGAGATGGTTCGTCTTGGTGTTGAGGTACATCTTAATACAGAAGCAACAGAGGAGGAAATCCTTGATAAGAGCTTTGATGCAGTAATTATGGCAACAGGTTCTAGACCAAAGATGTTCTCACTTGGCGATGATGAAAAGGTATACTCAGCTGAGCAGGTACTTCTTGGACAGAAGGAAGCTGGTGACAACGTAGTAGTTGTTGGTGGTGGACTTGTAGGTTGTGAGCTTGCACTTGACCTTGCACAGAAGGGTAAGAAGGTTACTATTGTAGAGGCTCTTGATAAGCTTATGGCTGTTAATGGACCTCTTTGCACAGCAAACAAAGAGATGCTTGAGAAGCTTATTCCTTTCAACGGCATTGATGTTGTTACTGGCGCAAAGGTTACAGAGTTCAAGGGTGGAGTTCTTAAGGCTACTGTTGGCGAGTCTACAAAAGAGCTTAATGCAGATAGCGTAGTTCTTTGTGTTGGTTATGCTAGCGAGAATTCACTTTATAACAAGTATGTAAACGAGCTTGATGAAGTTTACTTACTTGGTGATGCAAGACAGGTTTCAAACATTATGTATGGAATCTGGGATGCATTTGAAGTAGCAAATCACATTTAATCATATTACTAAAAAGCTTTATATATGGCTCCTATTTGGCTGTTTGCTGAATAGGAGCTTTTATATTACAATTAAATTGCTTTATTAGGAGAGGATTAAATCATGAATACTAGGAATTTTAAGTGCTTTCAAGCAGTATACGAGGAACAAAATTTACAGTTAGCTGCAAGTAAGCTTTTTTTGTCTCCACAGGGTGTGAGCAAAATCATTAAGAGTATTGAAGAAGAGATTGGAGCACCTCTTTTTATTAGAACTAAAGAAGGGTTTGTGCCTACTGAAAGTGGGCGAGTCTTCTATGAAAAATCAAAGATAATTACTAAGGACATAAATGATTTAATTTCAAGCATTGAAGTTGTTAATTCTAGAGAGCACCGTTTCGTATTAGGCTTCGCCAGTGGAACCATAAGAGCAATTAACGTAAATGCGGTAGGCAAATTGATGAATGAGAATCCAGAGATTGTTGCCACCTGGCATGAACAGTCAAATGATGGAGTTTTAAAGCAGGTTGAGGATAACTCTCTAGGCTTTGGATTTGTTATTGGTGAGCCAAAAGGAAATGCACTAAAATCCGTAAAGCTAAAAAGCGTCCAGGTAGTGCTCTATGTGTACAAGGGACATAGATTCTGGGATTTAAATGAAATAGAGCTGCAGGATATAAAGGATGAGCCTGTGATTTCTATGGGGGAAAAATACAGAATCTATCAGGACGTGATAAACGCTTGCCATATGAATGGATTTGCTCCAAGGATTGTAGCAAAGGTATCTGAGGGAGAGTCTATTAGACAGTTGGTGGACAATGGTATTGGTATCGGAATTTCTCCAAAATTTTTCGAGGATACAGACAGGATGAAGGCCATTCCAATTAAGGATGCTTATACCTGGGACATTTATGGTGTGTACAGGCGAGATACGCCTGAGATAGATTTAGTTGAAAAGATAATAAAACTAATATAAATACTGAGAATGTGTAATTT
>JAEEGL016560835.1_pt1 | contig 15366 bp, 17 predicted proteins | sample 9134231 | NCBI WGS metagenome assembly JAEEGL01 (sample SAMN16246548, study PRJNA631951) | gut metagenome | biome: gut microbiome; feature: rumen; material: fiber-attached | host: Bos | place: Iran: Karaj | collected 2018-10 | reverse complement strand
TGCCCATCGCCGAAGGCGATTTTTAATGGCAAAACCCGTTACTATCACAGCCCAAAAGGCTGTGAATAGTAACGATTTAAGCGTATCTGATTACATATCAGTCCGTAACAACAGATTCCCGGAATGCAGAAAAATTTAAAGGTAAAAGAAGATATGGGCAACTATTCGCGAAAGACAACTTTAACGAATAATTCACCCCTTCTTTTTGTCTCTGCTGCCGGGCTTCTTTTCGCTCTGGGCGCCGCTTTTAAGCCGCAGCTGTTCGCCGTCAATATTAGGCCTTTCGGATTCGTCGATATTATCCGGATAATAATCTGATTTCATATAGTAACCGGTGTCTGAGGGCATATTCTTGTTCTTGAGCTTACTTTCAACATTAGCCTTGAACGCCGCATAGATTATGGAGAACACGGGAACTCCGATGACCATGCCGAACACTCCGAACAGCCCTCCGAAAACGGTGATCGCAAAGATGACCCATAAGCCGGGAAGGCCCGTTGAATCTCCCAATATCTTCGGCCCGATGATGTTTCCGTCGATCTGCTGCAGCACAACTATAAAAATAACAAAAAGCAGGGCCTTCATGGGGTTTATCATCAAAAGGATCAGTGCCGAAGGAATCGCTCCGAGGAACGGTCCGAAATAAGGAATCACATTAGTAACGCCTACAATCGTGCTTATGAGCAAGGCATATGGAAGCTGCATTATACTCGTGCAGATAAAGCATATTATCCCGATTATAAGGGAATCAAAAAGCTTTCCGGTTATAAAGCCTCCAAAGGTCTTGTTGGCAAATCTGGCATTATTGATCAGATCATTGGCTCTTTCCGGAGTAAAAAAAGCATATGTTATTTTTTTAGCCTGGCCCAGATATACTTCCTTTTTGAACAAAAGATACACACAGATTATTATACCGATGATAAATTTAAGCGCGCCTGAGAAAAAAACGAACACGGAAGAAAAAACCATTCCTGAAAGTGAGGAAACAAAGGACTGAATGTAAGGGATTATGTCACTGTTTATATAATCCTGAATCCTCTTTGAATAGGTATTGAACAGGGCTTCTATTTCGTCATTGTTCTGCACCAGGTCAGACAACAGGCGGTTAAGTGAAGCCAGATAATACGGCATTCTCGAGATAATGCTCTGGATACTGGATATAACCTGCGGTACTATAAGAGCGATCAGGCCGATCAGAATAAAGAGAAATATCAGAAGGGTAAAAAAGATCGATATCCCCCTGTTAAGGCTTTTTGAAGGCTTTATCGCCTTAACCTTGCCCATCAGAGGCTCTACCATCCTCTTCTCTATCGATTTCATTATTGGATTGAGTATAAATGCAATAACTATCCCATCTATAAAAGGAAGCATTGTACTTACTGCTTTATCCTTAATATAGAACAGAGATTCCGCACCATTTTTTATCAGGAAGTAAAAGCTGATGCAGATACAGGTGCATATTACAGCCAGTGTGCCAATTTTTATATATTTCTTATCAAAAAATTTCATCCTGAGTTATCTGTTACCGTTCACAGCCTTTCGATCAGTGATGGTAACGGTTATCTATCCTAATGAACGCCGGTTTACAAATCGTTTTCGAGCATCTTAACGTAGTCTTCTATGAAGAGAACTGTTTTGTCTATGCCAAGCTTGTGGCTGTCAATGCTTAGGTCGTAGGAATCAGCCTTCCCCCATTTTCTGGCAGAATAGAAATTATGATAATTGGCACGTTGTTTGTCCTTCTTGTTTATCATTTCCTTTGCCTTATCCACGGACATATTATATTTTTTGGATATCCTGTCCGCTCTTGCCTCAATAGTCGAATGTATGTAAATGTTGATGACATTGTCTAAATCGGCCAGCGCGTAGTCCGCGCAGCGGCCTACTATTATACAGGGTCCTTCTTTCGCTATATTCTTAATGGTTTCGAACTGAGCCAGGAAAACCTTATGGCTTATCGGCATCTCTACATACGGCGAGGAACCGAAACTGAAGGAATATGTGTCCATGACCAGATTATACAGGAAGCTGCTGGTAGGCTTTTCATCATGATTCTCGAATATCTCCGGACACATCCCCGACTCCTCTGCTGCTCTTTTCAGCAGGTCTTTATCGTAATATCTGATCCCCAGACGTTCAGCAAGCTTACCCGCAATCTCGGATCCTCCGGAACCGAATTCCCTGCTTATAGTGATCACGTGCTTCATCTTCTTCCTCCGTTTCTGCGTCGGTTTGCGAAGCAAACCGTACGCTTCGGAACAAACCTTGGTTTGTTCCGATTCAGTCAGCTTGCTGACTGAATGATTTCCTCTTTCTGCGCCGGTTTGCGAAGCAAACCGTACGCTCGCGAACCGGTTCCGACAGAGTCGGAACATAGTTTGCTCGTTATCTGATATTAAGCTTGCGCAGCAAGCTTTTTAACTTTATCGACAACCGGTACATAAACTCGCGAATCGCTAAAAAGCAGCGATTTGCTCGTTATCTGATATTAAGCTTGCGCAGCAAGCTTTTTAACTTTATCGACACCGGTACATAAACTCGCGAATCGCTAAAAAGCAGCGATTTGCTCGTTATCTGATATTAAGCTTGCGCAGCAAGCTTAATATCAGATATATTATAACACAAAGGGGGATAAAATGATGGTTTTTTTTGAGTTGGAAAGGGTTTCGGTTTAACCGTTCATTATTATCCCCGGGAGTTTATTTATGAAGAGCAATATAACGGATATGACGTCCGGCGCACCGGCAAAACACATTCTCCTTTTTGCGCTGCCCGCACTGGTCGGGAATGTTTTTCAGCAGATCTATAACATTGCGGATTCAGTGATCGTCGGACGTTTCGTTGGTTCAAATGCGTTTGCCGCTGTAGGAGCAACTTCTTCCATAACATTCCTGTTTTTCGCTCTCTGCAATGGTCTGGGAAGCGGCGGTGGAATTGTCGCATCCCAATATTACGGGGCCCATGATGATGCTAACGTTAAGAAATGCATTGTAAATACCGGGTTTATAATGCTCTTAATACCGGTATTTTTCGGATTTACCGGCTTCGTTCTTGCTCCGGCTCTGCTGAAGCTGTTAAAGACCCCGGAGCTCATACTTAATGATGCCGTTCTGTACACTCGTTATATGTGCATAGGGTTATTGTTTGTCTCCCTTTATAACTTTCTTGCTTCGATGCTCAGGGCTCTCGGTGACTCAAAGACGCCCCTGTATTTTCTTATCATATCCACTGTCATAAATATTATACTTGATATCCTTTTTATATGCGTGATCCCTCTCGGTATAAAAGGCGCTGCTCTCGCTACGGTAATAGCTCAGTTGATTTCAGTGATACTTTGCGGGGTTCATGCATTCAGGACAAATCCGTATTTCAGGATACACCAAAGCGACCTGTTTATTACATCTAAAATGACATCCCGTATAGTTCGGCTAGGTGTCCCCATGTCCATACAGTTTGCACTGATCGCCGTTTCTTCCATGGCGGTTCAGCGGGTGGTCAATTCCTTCGGAACGACAGTTGTTGCGGCCTTTACGGCAACCAACCGGATCGAACAGCTCATCCACCAGCCATACCTTTCTCTTGGCACTTCCCTTTCAACCTTCTGCGGTCAGAACTACGGCGCGTCAAACAACGACAGGGTTGCTTCCGGATATAAAACAGGGGTTGCAATAATGATGATCCTTACTCTGTTTCTTATAATATTTATTCAGCTTTTCAGCGAAACCATCACCGGTCTTTTTGTAGAGGATCAGGATGTTATCATGCTGGGAACCCGCGGACTGAAGATCACCAGCCTGTTTTATCCGGCACTGGGCATGATATATGTAATCCGCGGAGTGCTTTCGGGAATCGGGGACGCGTTCTTTCCATTGTTCAACGGTATAGTAGAGGTGATCGGCAGATTTACTATCCCCTTTATTCTTACGGGCTTTATGGGTTTTGGTGAAACCGGTATATGGTATTCCTGCGGTATAGTATGGTTTATCAGCGGCTTTACCGCCTGGATAAGATACGTGACCTTCTTCCGTAATAAGATGATAAAATATAGGAAGTAAATGGAGCGTCCGGGGGGACGCTCCGTGTGGGGATGAAACATACCGTGACCGCTTTGGAAAACAGATTTTCCGGTTTGCTTTGCAAACTGTGCGCTTCGGAACAAACTCTGGTTTGTTCCGATTCAGTCAGCTTGCTGACTGAATGATTTCCTTAGAGGTCACAAGGGCTTAAAATATGGAACAACAAGGTAATTGCCGGGGATAAGCGCCGTATCAATATCTATATGGTTTATACGGACGATTTCTTTCGCATAGGCGGCAACGGAATCATAACCGTCACCCATATTTTCCTCTGCAACGGAATATACGGTATCACCTAAATATATCATTACACTTCTATAGCATTTTACATTCTCTTCAACCGGTGCCTCGGTCGTATATGCAAAAGCATAGATGAGCCTGGTACCTTTAAGAATTCCTGCCATAAGCACAAGAGCAAATACCATAACCAGAAGGATAAGACGTGCCCTGCCGGAAACCGATATTTTCAATGCTCTCCTCTTTCGCATGTAAGATAAACAACTCCGCATATTTTCCTCCCCGTCTGCGCAGATTTACTTGTGAATCATGCGCTTCGGCACTAACTCTGCGCCAATCTGCGTTTTCCGCCGCGCTTTCAGCGCTTAACCCGGAAACAGTCTTCAGATTGTGCGCTTAGGAACCTGTTCGTGCCGATCCGATCCGATTTTCGGATCGGATCATTTCCTCTTTAGCCGATCCGATCCGCATTTTGAACCGGACAATTTTCACAGTGCCGACCCGATCCGTAAACCGGATCGGATAGATCAATTACCGAACGTCTGTTCTGATTTGTATTATACGAACATATATTCGATTTGTCAATACTCAATCGAACATTTTTTCGGAAAATATGTTTGCTTTTTTTTGTCAGTATGTTAAAATACTTACATAAGATTTGGGAATATGCTGATAAAAGCGTTTTCCGCGCCGGGTTTTCGGCACGAAAAGGTTCGTGCCTGAGCGCGAAGCGCGAAACAATCCGGTAATCACTTTTTGCACCCAACATCATCAAATAGGAGGTAAATAATGGGTAAAAGAGACGGGAGTATTACCGCCAAGCAGCAGCAGATCCTTGATTATATCAAGGAAGAGATAGTTAAAAGGGGATATCCTCCCGCTGTTCGGGAGATCTGTGACGCAGTGGGGCTTAAATCCACCTCCAGTGTTCACGCACATCTTGAAAGTCTTGAAAAGAAGGGCTATATCAGACGGGATCCTTCAAAGACCAGAGCCATAGAGATCGTTGATGACAGCTTTAATATGGTAAGACAGGAAATGGCATCAGTTCCGATAGTGGGAACGGTGGCCGCCGGACAGCCTATCCTGGCCCAGCAGAACATTACGGGCTACTTTCCGATGCCCGTGGATATTCTTCCCAATAATCAGACCTTTGTGCTCAGGGTAAAGGGCGATTCAATGATAAATATCGGCATCTTTGACGGTGATCAGATATTCGTGGAATCCGTCAATACAGCGCGAAACGGCGATGTGGTAGTCGCTCTGATCGAAGACAGTGCCACCGTAAAGACCTTCTACGCCGAAAACGGCCACTACAGGCTCCAGCCCGAGAACGATTCAATGGATCCGATAATTGTAAATGAGGTCACCATCCTCGGCAGGGTCTTCGGCGTATTCAGGCTTATGTAAGAAACTGTTAAAAAAATAACAATTTCCCAAAAGCTCATACTCTTATGCTTTCGGCATCGCTCCAGATACGTTCCAGGTCATAAAAAGCTCTGGACTCAGCATCGAAGATATGAATTATGATGTCACGGTAATCAAGGAGGATCCAGCCGGAAGCTTCCGTTCCTTCGATGTGCGAAGCTTCTATACCGGCTCTCCCCAGTTTTTCGCGTATCTCTTCTATCATGGCCCGGATCTGGTTTTTATTGGCTCCGGAGCCTATGATGAAATAATCCGCCATTACAGACAGCTTGCTGATATCCAGGACGGAAATGTCCGTTGCCTTCTTATCCTCAAGAGCTTTGATTATTATATTGACCTGTTCCTTTAATTCCATAACGGTTTCCTTTCTGGTCACTCTCACAGTCGGATCGCGTACTTGCTCAACGATCTCTGCCTGACGCATTTGCCGGTCCGGTTCGTTCGTCGAACCGGACAAATTCCTTACAACAGGTTTCGATATTCCTCGAATGTTTTCCTTGTCATCTCATCTATTTTAGCCCCCGTTTGCGAAAGATAGTTTAATATCTCATTAAACATCACAGCCATGGCCCGGTCGATATCCTCAAAGGCCAGCCGTCTTATGCGGGGGAGCTTGTCGGAATGGTTCCTGTAGGGCTCAATATAGTCGGCGGTAAATATTATCTTGTCAAGAAGGCTCATACCGGGCTTTCCCGTGGTATGGCATTCGATCGCCGAAAGGATCTCCTCATCCTCCACACCATAGGTATGTTTGGCAAGATAGGCCCCGTATTTCGCATGCAGCAGAGAAGGGTTTTCCTCCTCCGCTTCTCTTATCTCAAGCCCTTTTTTGCGGCACTTTTTCAGAAGCTCCTCGTCAGAATAGCACTTGGCGCAGTCGTGGAGCATTCCGGAGACCATAGCCTTAAACAGCGGAACATCATATACCATCGCCAGTGAAGCGGCGGTATGAGCTACGGAAACCGTATGCCTGTACCGGGATTCCTTCAGCACCTTTTTCATCTGTGCCTGAAGCTCGCTTAGAATATTTGTCTGATCCTTATCCAAAAGCGTGTTCATAAATAACCGGAACCCTTTCCTACAACGGCAGTTTTATTTTAGCCTTGTCTTTGTCCCTTGCCGGTTTATAAAGGACGAGCTTCTTGCCGATAACATGCACCACGACCGAGCGGGTCCTTTCGGACAGTACGGAGGCGATCTCTGAAGGATCTTCCATACAGTTTTTAAGGACACCGACCTTTACCAGCTCCCTGGCCTCAAGAGCCTCGCCCACGGCGGTAACAAGCTCGGGGCTTACTCCGCCCTTACCCACGTTGAAAAGGGCCTCCTGGGTCGATGCCAGTCCCTTCAGGTATGATCTTTGCTTACTTGTAAGATTCATCACATCCTCCTGTCTGCGCCGATTTGCGCCAGCAAATCGTGCGCTTCGGCACGAACCTGTTCGTGCCGGTCCGGTTCGCTTTCCGAACCGGACAATTTCCTTATCTGCGCCGATTTGCGTCAGCAAATCGTGCGCAGTTAATTAGCATAGAATTCAAAGGAATATCCGTAGATCTGAACGGTATCTCCTTCGTTTATCCCCAGATTCTCCAGATCTTCAATGATCCCGTTATCACGCAGGAATTTCTGGAAGAAAACAAAGCCCTTCTCCGCTTCAAGATTGGTATATCCGAGCATCTTTTCGATCTTCGGCCCTTCAACACGGTAGACCTTATATCTGGGATCGTATTCAACGGTATAGGGCTCATCTGTATCGGTCTGTCTTGTTATCACAAACTCCGATTCAAAGAATACAGGCTTACCGGCCTCCTTTGAAAGCATGTCCTTAACGAAATACAAAAGCTCCTTAAGGCCCATCCCGGTAACGCAGGATAGAGGGAAAACCTTTACCTCGGGCTCAAAACGCTCCTTAAGGCGTGTTATGACCTCGGAAGCCTCCTCCTTTGACAGACAGTCAAGCTTATTTGCGGCAATGACCTGAGGACGCTCCCCAAGCCCTGCGTTATACTTCTTAAGCTCGTTATTAATGGTTATTATATCTTCGATCGGGTCCCGTCCCTCCGTTGAAGCCGCGTCCACGATATGGATCATTACCCTTGTCCGCTCGATATGCCGAAGGAAGTCATGTCCCAGGCCAACGCCCTCCGAGGCTCCTTCGATAAGTCCCGGGATATCGGCGATCACAAACCCGTTTATATCTTCGTAATCCACCACTCCCAGATGAGGCGAAAGCGTCGTAAAGTGATAGTTGGCGACCTCAGGCCTGGCGTTGGAGACACAGGAAAGGAAGGTGGATTTTCCCACATTGGGAAAGCCCAGAAGACCCACATCCGCTATAACCTTAAGCTCCATATCTATGTAAAGCTCCAACCCCGGCTGACCGGGCTTGGCGTATCTCGGAGCCTGCATTGAGGCCGTTGCGTAATGCTGGTTTCCGATGCCGCCGCGTCCTCCCTTTAAGAGAACAACCCGTTTATTCTCCCCGGACATATCAAGGATCACCTTACCGCTTTCAGGATCCTTAAGTACGGTTCCCCGGGGAACCTTTATAACAAGATCTTCCCCGCTCTTTCCGGTTCTGTTCCTCTTGCCGCCGTCCTCACCGTTTTCTGCAGAATACTTGCGGATATGTCTGAAATCAGTCAGAGTGTTCATTCCTTCATCAACTTCGAAGATGATATCTCCGCCCTTTCCTCCGTCCCCGCCATCCGGGCCGCCGTTAGGAACATACTTTTCTCTTCTGAAGGAAACGTGTCCGTCTCCGCCCTTTCCGCTTTTGACGAATATTCTTGCTCTGTCCGCAAACATGAAAGCCTCCTGCACAAATAAAAAGAAAAGACTCTAAACCGTTTTGTTTAGAGCCTTAAAAATCAATCCCGGTCCGATCAGTCTTCAACAGGATATACACTGGCCTGTTTCCTGTCTCTGCCTAATCTCTCAAACCTTAATACGCCGTCAGTAAGCGCAAATAACGTATCGTCTCCGCCTCTTCCCACATTGACACCGGGATGGATCTTGGTTCCGCGCTGTCTGTAAAGAATATTTCCGGCCTTAACGAACTGACCGTCAGCTCTTTTAGCTCCTAATCTCTTCGCTTCGGAGTCTCTTCCGTTCTTTGTGGAACCAACTCCCTTTTTATGTGCGAAGAACTGAAGGTTAAGCTCAAACATGTTTACCACCTCCTGTATTGGAAGGGATCAATCCCTTCAATCTTATGGCCCCTTTGGCATCACAGTCTTAATGGCTATGACTCTTCGGTTATCAGCTTTATAAAGCTTCTGCCATATTGCTTTTCGACATCCTTAAGGCCCATAAGCATCGCATCGATCAATAGCTTTCCTTTTTCATCCGGCGGCTTAAGGAATTCAAAATACAGTGTTCCGCTGTCTCTGTCCTCATAGCCTTTTAAGCTGTTATCAGTCAGGCCGTCCAGGGCGTTTGCCGTGTTGATCACGAGCATCGACACCGCCGCGCACACTATATCCCTGCCTGCCTCAGCATATCCGGCATGACCGCTTACGCTGAATGAAAAATACTCACCGCTTTGCTTACAGATCCTTGCTTCAATCATAATTGTTTCAGTTTACACCAACGCAGGTCTGCCTTCAAACCCTGCGTTTCGGAACAAACCTGCGCCGGTTTGCGCCTTGTTTTATTCCGAGCCGGTCATTCTTCTGGCCGGATAATCTCAATTCACGCATTGATGGAATCGATCTTAACCTCGGTGTATGCTTGCCTGTGACCGTTTTTCTTGTGGTAGCCGGTCTTTCTCTTGTACTTGTATACAATGATCTTCTTACCGCGCCCGTTCTTTACCACAGTAGCGTTCACAGACGCGTTTGCCACGTCCTCACCGACAAGAAGCTTTCCGTCGGAAACGGCCAATACCTGATCAAAGGTATACTTTTCGCCCTCTTCAACACCGAGCTTCTCAACCTTGATCACATCGCCCTCGGAAACCTTATACTGCTTCCCGCCTGTTGCAATAATCGCGTACATCTGGCACCTCCTGTTTTATTTACTCGCTGGCTTCGGCGCTGCTCTTAGGCAGACTTAAAACCCCACCATGCGGCATACTCAAGTATGATAACACATCAGAAAATAGCTGTCAAATAGATTTTTCCTTGCTCCCACCTTTCCTCAGGCTTTTGAGCAGCCTTTCAAAATACTCAGGCAGCGGGGCCATGGTCAGGATCCTCTCACCGGTTGACGGATGAGTAAAGCCAAGAGTTGCGGCGTGAAGAGTCTGCCCAGTAAGCTTAAAGGGGGAGCTTATGTGCGAGTAGACCTCATCTCCCAGGACCGGATGCTTCATATAGGACATATGAACCCTGATCTGATGCGTCCTTCCGGTTTCAAGGATACATTTTATATATGTATACTGACCGAATCTCTCCAGGACCTCATAGTCTGTCACAGCCTCCCTGCCGTTTTCATAGTCGATCCCCATTCTCTTCCGGTCTTTTCTGTCCCTGCCTATGGGGGCATTTATGGTCCCCTTATCCTCTTTTATATTACCGTGAACGATCGCCCGATATTCCCTGTCAAGGGAATGCTCCTTAAGCTGGGCGGCGATCTTCTCATGGGCTCTGTCATTCTTGCAGGCGATGATCGCCCCCGTGGTATCCCTGTCTATCCTGTGTACTATGCCGGGGCGCAGAACCCCGTTTATTCCCGAAAGATCGCTACAGTAATAAAGCAGGGCATTTACCAGTGTATCGCTGTAATGTCCCGGGGCAGGATGCACCACCATTCCCTTGGGCTTGTTCACAACTATGACATCCCCGTCCTCATACAGAATGTCAAGAGGGATATCCTGCGGAAGGATATCGGGAGTGACCGGCTCCGGGGCATAAAGCAACACCCTGTCCCCCTCCGAGGTGACGGTGCTTGCCTTGCAGACCTGACCGTTAAGCAGAACCTTCCCATCCTTTATCAGCTTCTGGATATACGAACGTGACAGTCCCTCACATGAAACAGCAAGAAGCTTGTCTACCCGAAGGCCGCAGTTCTCGTCTGTGATCTCAAAATAATAGTCGTACATGATCTATGAATCCGATGCGGGGGTCTTCTGTTTATTAAGTCTGATGGAATCCTCCAGCTCCTTTATATCCTCATCCTTGTACTTGAGAAGGAAGACGAACAGCATTATCACTACCGAACAGGAAACATACATGTCGGCAACGTTAAAGATCGGGAAGTTAATGATCTTTATATAGATAAAATCCCTTACAGAGCCTAAGAGCGCCCGGTCTATCATGTTCCCGATCCCGCCGGCGGCGATAAAGACAAGCAGGACCCTGAGTATCGAATACTTCTTATCCAAAGGCATCCTTACAAGGACAAGGATAATACCCGCAACTACCAATATGGTCACTGTAATGAACAGAAGCTGATGCCCGGAAAACAGCCCCCAGGCCGCTCCGGTATTCCCTCCGGGCAGATAATACAGCTGAAGGACCTCCGGGATTATATCATAAGCGGGTCTGTCCATTAAACAGACCTCGGCAGCCTGTTTGGTAAGCTGGTCGATGACCACAAGCACCGCGATCACAAGAATATCAATAAAGATCCTCGTTCCCTTTTTCATAACACTTTATCCTCTGCACAGCTATCACAGCCCAAAAGGCTGTGAATAGTAACATCATTCTTCTTCATCCACAACCAATTCCGAAAGAGCTTCCTTCATTTCCCCGTCCGTTACATCACGGACGATGACACAGGAGCCCGGTTTATTTAACAGGATGAATCTTAGCCCCTTCTCATCATTTTTCTTATCCGACCCTGTAAGAGCTATGATCTTATTGATATCCGGAACCTCATCCGGAAAGCTTATGGGAAGGCCGAAGGGAACGAACATATCCCTGATCTCGTAGAACTCCTCCGTGCTCAGATCACCTCTTTTATAGGAAATAAAGGCCGATGCTATGCTGCCAAGCGCCACGCATTCTCCGTGGGTAAGCCGGAAATCATAATATTTCTCAATGGCATGCCCGAGAGTATGTCCGAAATTAAGCTTGGCACGCTCGCCCTTCTCGTAAGGATCCTCTTCAACCACAAGCCTTTTGATATTGACGCTTTCATATATCATCTTCGTAAGAGCTTCGGGATCCTTATCCATGATCTCATTAAAATTATTGATAAGCCACTCATAAAACTCCCCGTCTTTGATAAGCCCTGCCTTGAGCACCTCTGCCATTCCCGATGAAAACTGACGGTCGGGAAGGCTGGAAAGGGTTGAAATATTTATGTAAACCAATCGGGGCATGTAAAAAGCACCTACCATGTTCTTATAGGCGTCGAGATCCACCCCGGTCTTTCCGCCTATGCTGGAGTCTACCATTGAAAGGAGGGAAACGGGAATCTGGATAAAATCGATGCCTCTCATATAAGTGGCGGCAGCAAACCCTGACAGGTCTCCGCATACCCCTCCCCCGAGGGCAATGATCACATCCCTTCTGTTAAAGCTGTTCTCTACAAGGAACCTGTAGACGGCAGTCACTGTCGTCAGATTCTTGCTCTCCTCCCCTGCTGGGAACTCAAAAACGGATACATTATCAAAGCTTTCGGAGAGGAGGCGTGAAACCTCATCGGCGTAAAGTACTGAAACATTGGAATCCGTTATGATGCATAGCTTTCTGGAGCTGTCATACATTTTTAAAAGCTCGCCCGGCAAGGCCTCAAAAGAGGTCTCAAATAAGATTTCGTAACATTTTTCTCCGTTTAAGGCAACCGGCAGTCTGTTTTCCATTTTTTTCCTTATCTCACTATGATTAACGGGTAACTTTTTATTATAAAAGCCCTCTGCCTTGCGCAAAGGGCTTACCGATCCAATCAGCTTTCCGGATCGCATTTCTTATAAAGCCTTTATCAGAACCTGTTCTGGAGCGCCGCGATCGGCGAGTCAAAAGCTCCGGAAAGGATCTCCTGAAAATCACCTGAAATATCCACGCTTTTGGGAGTAATGATGAAAATATGGCTGGAGATCTTCTGGAGATTTCCTCCGATGGCGTAGGTCGAACCCGATGCAAAATCGATGATACGCTGTGCCACATCCATATCAAGCCCTTCCATATTAAGCACTACGGTACAGTTATCAAGCAGAGTATCCGTGATCTCCCGGGATTCGTCCACCGATGTGGGCTTGACTACCACCACCGAATTACCGTTTGACGTGGTCTTGGCATTACGCCTCAGGGAAGCCGTATATTTCGGTTTCTTGGGAGCCTTCTCCTCCGGCTCGTCATCTATGGTTGCGGAACGGATCGATTTTTTGGGCCTTCTGGCCGAAGCGGGTTCCTCATAATCGTCCTCATCAAAGTATTCGTCATCATCATAATCGTCGTCATTAACCCTGATGGAATCCAGTAACTTATCCAAAAATGCCATAACTAAACCTCTTCCTTCCGTAGGAAATCAAAGAATTCCTCCGCGTAATCATGTATTAACGGCCCTGCCGTTTCTATACCCTGAATCAAAGGCTTTCCCTTTTCAGGCGGTATAATCCCTCTCTCCAAAGATTGACGTTCCTACACGGACATGCGTGGCCCCCTCTTTTATGGCCGTGACATAGTCGTTCGACATGCCCATTGATAAAACATCCATTAATACATTATCTATTTTTTTCCTTCCTATGTCAATGGATAATTGCTTCAAATTATAAAATATTGTGGAATTCTCTTCGGGATCCTCTACATATGGTGCCACAGTCATGAGTCCCATGATCTGTAACCCCGGCATGACCGAAATATTCCGGATGAGCTCTTCGGTCTCGGAAACCGTTACCCCGAACTTGCTCTCCTCCCCCGAAACGTTGACCTCGATCAGTATCCGCACGGTAATTTTGTGCTTTTGGGCCTCCTTTGAGATTTCCTGAGCAAGCCTTAAGGAATCCACGCTGTGGATCATATAAACCTTATCTATGATGTATTTTACCTTATTTGTCTGAAGATGTCCTATCAGATGCCATCTGATATCGGAGGGAAGCTGATCATATTTCGCCGTCAGCTCCTGAACCCTGTTTTCTCCGAAATCCCTGACTCCAAGGTCATATATTTCCCTGATCATATCAGTCGGCTTTGTTTTGGAGACAGCGATGAGAGAAACGCTGTCGATATCCCTTCCCGACTGTTTGCAAGCCGTTTCTATATTTTCCCGCACTCTGAGAAGATTGTCCTTTAACATAAACTGTAAGCCTCATCATTCATAGATAAAATCGTTTTCGTTAACGCTGTCACCCTTCAGCACTATATGATCATATACACTTAGCCCGTATTCGGTATTTGATTTGACTATGGAATACTCCTCATTCTGGTAGAGTATGGTTATCTGCTTGAAATCCGCATAACCCTTGTTGATATTATAAACCCCAATGAGGGTTCCCTGTTTGCTCACCGGATATTTCTCGCCCGTATCGGGCATCACCACATAATCTCCGATGGAGAACACGGATTCGTCCACATAGTAATCCTCATCGGTCTGGCTGTAGATCGTTGCCTTTACAAACTCCGCCGAAACGCTGCCGTCCTCGGAATAAGTCTCACGCATAAAGCCGGTCTCGTCACTGTTGTCACCGCTTACCAGGTATTCCACCGGTATAAGATAAAAGGATTTCTCGACTATGGCGGAATTCGGGATCTTAAGCCCCTCCTCGGCGTTTGAAAGCAGTTCTATCTCAAGAAAGCGGTCGGTAGCGAAGGAGATCATCGAGTTATTCAGATCAAGCCTTGCAAATATCTGACCGTCCTGCCTGAAGGTTGAAACCGAGGCCCAGGAGGTATAATTGTTCTTAAGGAACCTTACCTCAAGATAATCCTCCGTCTCCAGCTCCTTTTCCTTTTCCTCGTCGATCTGTGTTACGATGCTCCAGTTCTCACTGGTAATAAGCTTATATGCAGGCTCGCCCTCGGCTATAAGGTCATTATTGTGAAACTGCTTCTTTTCATAGGCCTCACGGTCAAAGCTGGCTACGGTGACCTCCTCAGGAGTGAGCTGTTCGTAACCGTCATTAGAGTACACTACTATCCCCGAATCTCCCGCATATCCGAAGCTTACGGAATCGGCAAGCTTCGCCGCCGAAAGAGTATCTATCCCGGAAAGCACCTTATAATTGGCAAGCTTTACCACCGTGCCCTCTATGTCAAATTTGAAATCATAGGTATCCAGAAACGAAACCGGCGAGAAGGAATTGGAAAAAGAGGAGATCTGAGTTTTCAGCTCGCTCATATCCTCATCCGACAATATCGTCTCACCTTCATTTTCCTTGCTGAGCATTTCGGATATCTCTCCGGAGGAATCAACGGTATATACCATCGCATTTTTTGATACACGTTCCCCTTCCCTGGCATAGTAATTCACATAGCCGGTAGCATTGCTCATGACCACGGTTTCGGACCGAAGCGCCAGGCCCACGTAGGTATTGTTTACCGCAAGCGACCCCAGCTGTACCTCATAGGGAGTGATGGGAGTACTCCGGAAATAGGATACGACGACGACAATAATGTATACAAAAAGGACAGCAAAGATAATACCTCCCAGATTTATATTCAAGGGAGGTCTGTACTTTACTACCTTCTGATTCTGATTTTGTCTTCCCCTTCTGTTTTTCTTTCCCCTTTTGCCTGCC
>JAEEGL015570286.1_pt1 | contig 15366 bp, 11 predicted proteins | sample 9134231 | NCBI WGS metagenome assembly JAEEGL01 (sample SAMN16246548, study PRJNA631951) | gut metagenome | biome: gut microbiome; feature: rumen; material: fiber-attached | host: Bos | place: Iran: Karaj | collected 2018-10 | reverse complement strand
CCCGCAGGGGTATCTGTTTACCAGCTAGTCCTTCCCGCTGAATGGCCTCCAGATAAGCAATAACATCGTAATGACCCTCCCGACATACCACGATTATTTCAGTGGGATGATACTCCGAGAAGATTCGTAACAGCCTACCTATCATAGGTTCTCCCCGCAAGAGCATCATCGGTTTGGAGGTTTTTTCCCCTCCTTCGGTGATACGCCGACCTTCTCCTGCTGCTATGATGGCAAACTTCATTTCTCCGACACTTTATTATATTTGATGAGCAAAGGTACACATTTCATTCACCCATACCATATCTTTAACTCCTTTTAACTACTTTGACTCTCAAATACTGACTGAAAAAGCGTACCTTTGCATAGATATTATTGACACACCATGAATATTGATCCAATAATTCTGAAGATCAACCGGATAGAAACAGCCCAGTCGGGGGTTCATCTATGTGGAACGCATCTGTCATGTCACAGCAAAAGGCTGTCTTCAAGTGTTTTTCTTGAAGAAAATACGTATTCCCTTAATTATACATATATTTAAAATGGATAACGAATTCGAAAAGAACATCATCCAGGACAATGAATCATTTGAGATGATTGCCAAGACCTTCATGGGATTGGAGAACGTATTAGCAGAAGAACTTACCAACCTCGGGGCCGATGATATACAAATCGGCCGAAGAATGGTTTCATTCAGAGGCAACAAAGAAATGATGTATCGAGCTAATCTGCAGTTACATACCGCCATCCGTATCTTAAAACCCATCCGTCATTTCAAGGCGAAAAGCGCCGATGACGTGTATGATGAGGTGAAAGCCGTGAGATGGTCTGACTATCTTGACAGTAAGAAGACCTTTGCCGTGGACTCTGTGGTATTCTCCGAAGAATTCCGTCATTCGAAGTTTGTGGCCTACAAGGTAAAGGATGCCATCGTGGACCAGTTCAGGGAGGAGACCGGTATCCGTCCGAATGTCAGTATCGCCAACCCGGATATCCGTCTGCATATCCACATTGCGGAGGATGACGCTACCCTCTGTCTGGATTCCAGCGGCGAGAGTCTCCACCGTCGTGGATACCGTCAGGAGTCGGTAGAAGCCCCCTTAAACGAAGTGTTGGCCGCTGGCATGATCCTGATGAGCGGATGGCGGGGAGAAACCGATTTCATTGACCCGATGTGCGGAAGCGGCACACTCCTCATAGAGGCTGCGCTCATCGCTCATAACATGTCACCTGGCATCTTCCGTCAACAGTTTGCCTTCGAGAGATGGACTGATTTTGATCAGGATCTACTCGACCGTATTTACAATGACGACTCGCAAGAGAAAGAGTTTACCCATCATATCTATGGTTATGATGTAGACATGGCAGCTGTCATGAAGGCCCGTACGAACGTGAAGGCGGCCGGCTTCAGCAAATGTATCACCATAGAACAGAAGGACTTCAAAGATTTCGAACAGCCTGAGGAAAAGGCCATCATGATCACCAACCCACCCTATGGTGAGCGTATCTCGACGAATAACCTGTTTGCCACGTATAAGATGATCGGTGAGCGCCTCAAGCATGCCTTTCAGGGGAATGATGCCTGGATACTCAGTTATCGTGAGGAGTGTTTCGAGCAAATCGGCTTACGTCCTACCCTGAAAGTGCCTCTGTACAACGGTTCTTTGGAATGTGAGTTCCGTAAATACGTAATGTTCGACGGAAAGATGAAGGAGTTCCGTCAGGAGGGTAATGTCCTGAAGACAGAGGAAGAGAAAAAAGCCATGGCCGAGAAACACCGTTTCAAGAAAAACAGGGAGTTTAAGAAACGGATGGACGAGAATGAGGCCAACGAGAAAGGAGATATCCGTTCGTTTATCTTCCATAAGCACAATCCTGCCTATGAGGAAGATTTCATGCGTAGGTTCAGGAAGAAAGACGACAATGACCGTCGCGCCTACCGGGATGATGATACAGATCGTGGTCCGAGAGATAACAATGCCCGTCGTGGCGGAAAAGGCCGTGACGGCTTTAAGAAAGGAAACCGTTTCCAAGGAAAAGACGATTACCGTAAACCTGGGAAGTCTTCTTTCGATCAGGGAGAGAGAGGTGGTCAGAAACCAAGAAGGAAAACCTTTAATAAGAAATAACGATGAGAACAAAAGTATTACTATTGGTATTTTTGACAACGATGACAGCAACAGCTCAGAAGTTGTTCACCCTTGAAGAACTGAACTACGGCGGGAAGAATTACCGTCAGATGACTCCGGCAAACCGTAATGTGATCTGGTGGGAGAACACGTTGGTAAGGGTGGATAAAGAGGCCACTTATGTCGTGGACAAGAAAACCGGTCAGGAAGAGGTGATGCCTGAGAAGGATAGGGAAACTTTCAATACATGGAGGAAGCGTCCGGTAAACAAGGCTGAGGTGAGGAATCACAATATCTTCGTGACTACTGCTGATGGTATTGAGAAACAGATCACCACAGACGGTTGTCGGGAACTGGTCTATGGCGAGGCCGTCCATCGTAATGAGTTCGGCATCATGGACGGACTCTTCTGGAGTCCAGACCGTCAGCGGTTGGCATTCTATCGCATGGACCAGTCGATGGTAGCTGATTATCCACAGGTGAACATCGACTCCAGGATAGCAGCCTACGAGCCCGATAAATACCCCATGGCTGGGGAGACGTCCCACAAGGTCACCGTAGGTGTCTATGATGTGGGAACAGGGAATATCATTTATCTGAAGGCAGGTGATCCCACAGATCGTTATTTCACGAATATTACCTGGAATCCAGAAGGAACAGTCATCTATATGTTTGAACTTAACCGTGACCAGAACGACTGTCGGTTGGTGAGCTATGATGCACAGACAGGTGATAAGATCGCAGAACTCTATCGTGAGACATCCGATAAATACGTTGAGCCTCAAAACCCCATCGTCTTCTTGCCCTGGGATAAGACTCAGTTTATCATGCAGAGTCAGAGAGACGGTTATAACCATCTCTACCTGTACTCCACAGACGGTAAGATGATCCGTCAGTTGACCAGTGGGAAATGGCTGGTAATGAGTGTTTTAGGATTCAACAAAAAACAGAGGACTCTCATCATTAGCAGTAACGAGATCAGTCCGATACAGCAGAATCTCTTTTCAGTAAATATCAAGACCGGCAAGCGTAAAGCTTTGGACAATGGTCGTGGCTATCACAGTGGTGTGCTGAGTGAGAACGGAGAATGGCTCATAGACAGATATCAGGAGCCTAACGTTCCACGTGACATCACGATTGTGAATACCATCAATGGAAAGATCACGCCATATTTCTCGGCTCCCGACCCCTGGAAGGATTATCAGGTTCCTATCTATGAATGTGGAAGTATCAAGGCCGCTGACGGGGTTACTGACCTGTATTACAGGATGGTAAAACCACATGATTTCGACCCAGCCAAGAAATATCCTACTGTAGTGTATGTTTATGGCGGCCCACATGCCCATAATGTGGATGCCCGCTGGCATTACAGCAGTCGTTCATGGGAGACCTACATGGCCCAGAAAGGGTATGTGTTGTTTATCCTCGATAACAGAGGCAGTGAGAACCGTGGAAGGGATTTCGAACAGGCTACCTTCCGTCAACTCGGGCAGATAGAGATGCAAGACCAGATGAAGGGCGTGGACTATCTGAAGAGCCTGCCATACGTGGACAGCAAACGTATCGGTGTTCACGGCTGGAGCTTCGGTGGGTTTATGACTATCACTCTGATGACGAATCATCCTGAGGTATTCAAGGTGGGCGTTGCCGGAGGACCGGTGATCGACTGGAAATGGTATGAGGTTATGTACGGCGAGCGATATATGGACACTCCACAGACGAATCCCGAAGGGTATGCGAAAACCAGTCTGTTAGCCAAGGCGAAAGACCTGAAAGGGAAACTACAGATTATCACTGGCTATAACGACAATACCGTTGTGCCCCAGCATTGTCTGTCGTTCCTCAAGGCATGTATCGAGGCCGGCACACAACCCGACTTCTTCGTCTATCCCGGTGAGCCACATAACATGCGTGGACACTCCAGCGTACATCTCCACGAACGTATCACCCAATATTTCGAGGATTACTTGAAATAGGTTAGAGTTTCCATTTCCCATTTTATATTTTCCATTTTCCATTTAAATTATATGAGTTTCAACGCAATAATACCTAGGACCAACGATATCGTTGATGTGAAAAAGATCTATGTTCCGACCATCGGAATGAAGAAAGAGATGAATATCCTGCTGCTTGGCAGTGGTGGTCGTGAACATGCTCTGGCATGGAAGATTGCACAGAGTAAGAAATGTGCTAAGTTGTACATCGCCCCAGGCAATGCAGGAACGAGCAACGTAGGTGAAAACGTGCCTATCAGCGTCAATGATTTTGAGAAGTTGAAATCGTTTGCCGTAGATCATAACATTGACATGGTGGTGGTAGGTCCTGAAGACCCGCTGGTTCGTGGTATCTACGATGATTTCCAGTCGGATACCCGTACCTGTCATATCCCCGTGATCGGGCCTTCCAAGGCAGGAGCAGTCCTCGAAGGGTCGAAGGATTTTGCCAAAGCCTTTATGCAAAGGCATCAGATACCGACGGCCCGTTATGAAACCTTCGACGGTGAGCATGTAGATGAGGGTATTGCTTTTCTGGAGACCCTCCAGCCACCGTATGTGTTGAAGGCAGACGGACTGTGTGCCGGTAAGGGCGTACTAATTATCGATACTTTGGACGAGGCGAAGAAAGAACTCCGGGAGATGCTCGGCGGTATGTTTGGTAATGCCTCCAGCCGGGTGGTCATCGAAGAATTCCTCAGTGGCATCGAATGTTCTGTCTTTGCGCTCACCGACGGTGAGCATTACAAGATCTTGCCCGAAGCAAAGGACTATAAGCGTATCGGTGAAGGTGACAAAGGACTGAATACCGGTGGTATGGGCTCAGTATCTCCCGTTCCTTTTGCGGATGAGACCTGGATGAAGAAAGTGGAAGATCGTATCGTACGTCCTACCGTGGAAGGACTGGCTGCCGAAGGTATCAATTACAAGGGATTTATCTTCTTCGGTCTCATCAATGTGGGTGGTGACCCTATGGTGATCGAATACAACTGTCGTATGGGTGATCCGGAGACGGAGACCGTCATGCTACGTCTTAAGAGTGACATCGTTGAACTTTTCGAGGGCGTGGCCGCCGGTGATCTTGACCAGAAGACTGTGGTCTTCGACGAGCGTGCAGCTGTCTGTGTGATGCTTGTCAGCGGTGGTTATCCTCAAGCTTATCAAAAAGGGTATGTCATCAGTGGTATCGACGAAGTGAAAGACAGCATCGTCTTCCATGCAGGAACAGCCCGCAAAGACGGGCAAACTGTGACAGCCGGCGGACGTGTTATCGCCGTGAGCAGTTATGGTAAGAACAAGGAAGAGGCCCTGGCACAGTCGTTTGCCGAGGCCCAGAAGATACAATTCACCGATAAGTATTTCCGTTCTGACATCGGACAAGATCTGTAATGACAAACAAGAGAATACAAAACCGAATAGCCGAGAGCAGGCATACCCTACCCATATCCATTGTGATAGCTATCGTGATATGGTATCTGGCAGGACTGACGACGATACCTCTCTATTTGTCGTTCGCCACCGTTATCTTCTCTACGTTTGTCATGATGGAGATCAACAATGGCAATGCACTTATCAGGATTTACAGTCGTATGGTATCGTCATCATTCCTGTTGATGCTCTCTACCTGTATCTTTCTGTTGCCGACACTGAATGTGATGGTCAGTACCCTGAGTTATGTGCTGTTCATCCTGTTCTTTTTTCATACCTACCAGGAGAAACAGTCACCTGGGAAGGTTTTCCATGCATTCCTCTTCTTAGGTATTACCAGTATCTTCTTTGTGCAGATCCTATTCTTCGTGCCTTTCCTGTGGATACTGATGACACTCAACCTAATGGCAATGAGTCACCGGAACTTCTGGGCATCTGTCATCGGACTGATCACACCTTACTGGTTTACCATCCCTTATTGGTTGTTAACAGAAGACTTCAATACCATCGTGAATCATTTTACACAGATTATTGAGTTTCAACCACTTGTTCAATACGAAGAGTTGTCTGTCAATCAGCTTGCGACCTTTGCTTTTGTCGTATTGGCGACCCTTATCGGGATCATACATTTCCTCCGGAAGAGTTATATGGACAAGATACGAACACGTATGCTCTATACGATTTTCATCGTGTTGACCATGCTCATTCTGATCTTCATGGTCTTGCAGACACAGCATTTCGATATCCTGTTGGCATTGCTCATCGTCCATGTCAGTCCACTCATCGCTCACTATCTGGCTCTCACAAGAACACGCATAACAAACATTTCTTTTATCATACTGATAGTGGCATGGATAGCCTTAACGGCCTATAACCTATGGAGTTTCTCACCGATATTCTAAGTCAATACGGCTATTGGGGCATGCTGATAGCAGCCTTCTTAGCGGGAAGTTTCTTTCCTTTTAGCAGCGAGGCCGTAATGATAGGATTGTTAGCTACCGGGTTAGCACCTTGGCCATTAGTCATATATGGTAGTATCGGGAATGTGCTGGGCTCGGTCTTCAACTATTTTGTTGGGCGTCTGGGAAAACTCTCCTGGGTAGAGAAATACCTGCATGTCAGTAAGGAACAACTCGATAAGGCTGAACGGTTCATAGCAGGCAGAGGGGCATGGATGGGGTTCTTCGCCTTCCTTCCCTTCTTGGGAAGTGCTATCACTATCCTGTTGGGCTTCATGCGTGCCAATATGTTCATCTCCTTCCTGAGTATTACCATCGGGAAATTCTTGCGATATCTGTTATTGATATACGGCGTGGACCTTCTCTTTTAGCCGATTATAGGTTGTACAAAGACTGTACGAAGAGAGAAGGATAATATGTCCATAGAATGTGGACACCCAGTGTCGCCTACTGTCTTTCAACTAAAAAAGCCCAATAAAAAGATAAAAAATAAAAAAATAAGAACTGACAAATAAAGTTTTGTTTATTCAAGACACTTTATTCAGTAAAATGAACTATCTTTGCAGATTAATAGAAAAAACATAATACAAATAATAGATGAAGAAATATAGATTGGTGGACAATATCTTAGGTTGGGTGGCATTCGCCATAGCCGCCATTGTATATTGTTCTACGATAGAGCCGACAGCCAGTTTTTGGGACTGTCCAGAGTTTATTGCTACAGGTTACAAGTTGGAAGTTGGTCATCCGCCGGGTGCTCCTTTCTTCATGCTTACTGCCAATCTCTTCTCACAGTTTGTCAGTGATCCCTCACAGGTAGCCCGCATGGTGAACATCATGAGTGCTTTGCTGTCAGCCACCTGTATCCTGTTCCTATTCTGGTCGATCACTCACCTCACCCGTAAGTTATTGATAGACAAATGGGATGAGTTGACCACATCCAAACTGATCGCCATCGAGGCATCAGGATTGGTAGGCGCCCTGATATACACTTTCAGCGATACATTCTGGTTCAGTGCTGTCGAGGGAGAGGTATATGCTTACTCTTCCGCTTTCACAGCCATCGTGTTCTGGCTGATACTGAAATGGGAAGACCATGCCGACGAACCTCATTCCGACCGTTGGCTGTTGCTGATCACCTATATGACAGGTCTGAGTATCGGTGTGCACCTGCTGAACCTGCTTTGTCTGCCGGCCATCGTGTTAGTTTACTATTTCAAGCGATTCCCCGATGCCGACTTGAAAGGCTCTCTGATTGCCCTGCTCATCTCATTCTTCTTAGTGGCAGTGATCCTCTATGGCGTTGTTCCGGGTATCGTTACCGTGGGTGGGTGGTTTGAACTCTTCTTCGTCAACACCCTGCATATGAAGTTTAATACGGGATTGATCATCTATATCTTCCTGCTGGTTGCCGCTGTCTTATGGGCTATCTACGAGAGTTATCACGACCGTAGTGTCCTCCGGCAGAATATCTCTTTCCTGCTGGCTGTTGCCATGGTGGGTATACCCTTCTACAGCTATGGATGGAAGGCTTTCATCATCGGTATAATCGTATTGGCCATTCTCTGGTTTGTACTACAATTCAAACGAGGAGGCAAACAACTGGTTACCGCACGTATCAAAAACACGGTTTCCCTCTGTCTGCTGATGCTGATGATCGGTTATTCAACCTATGCCGTGATCGTCATCCGATCTTCTGCCAATCCCCCGATGGACCAGAACTCCCCCGAGGATATCTTCACCTTGGGAAGTTATCTTAGTCGTGACCAATATGGTGACCGTCCGTTGATCTACGGACAGGCATATTCCTCACAAGTATTGTTCGAGCGTGACGGTGACTACTGTAAGCCTCATTCTATCAAAGGTGCCCCCATCTATCAGCAGAAGGAAAAGGCTTCAGCAGATGAAAAAGACTCTTACTTTGTGGTCCGTAACAAGGTCGATTACAAGTATGCACAGAACATGCTGTTCCCACGTATGCACGACAGTGGTCATGCCCAAGCATATGAGAGTTGGATGAGTGGGGCTCCCAGTTGGTTACCATCAGGTTATGATGTACCTTACGACCGATGTGGTGAGATGCTCTCTGTACACATGCCATCACAATTGCAGAATATCTATTTCTTCCTCTCTTACCAATGTAATTTCATGTATTGGCGTTACTTTATGTGGAACTTTGCCGGTAGGCAGAATGATATCCAAGGTAACGGAGAACTGGAGCATGGTAACTGGTTGACAGGTATTCCATTTATCGACAACGCCCGTTTAGGTAATCAGGAGAAGCTGCCCGATGAGCTGAAGAACAACAAGGGACACAATGTATTCTACTGCCTGCCACTGTTATTAGGCTTGATAGGACTCTTCTGGCAAGCATATAAAGGACAGAAAGGTATTCGCCAGTTCTGGGTGGTTTGCTTTCTCTTCCTCATGACCGGTCTGGCTATCGTATTCTATCTGAATCAGACGCCGATGCAGCCACGTGAGCGTGACTACGCATATGCCGGTAGTTTCTATGCCTTCGCTATCTGGTGTGGCATGGGTGTTGCTGCCATCATCGATTATCTGAAGAAATATATCAAGGTTGATGCAAAGATACTGGCAACAGCCGTGGGAGTGATCTGTCTGCTTGTTCCTATCCAGATGGCCAGCCAGACATGGGATGATCATGACCGTAGTGGCAGATATACCTGCCGGGACTTTGGGCAGAACTATCTGATGTCTATGCAGGATGAGGGTAACCCAATCATTTTCACGAATGGTGATAACGATACCTTCCCACTGTGGTATAATCAAGAAGTTGAAGGTGTGCGTACGGATGCCAGGGTATGCAACCTCAGTTATCTTCAGACCGACTGGTATATCGACCAGATGTGTCGTCCGGCATACGATTCTCCATCCATGCCTATCACCTGGCCAAGACTCGACTATTGTTCAGGAACAAACGAATATGTGGAGGTGGATCCTTCTTATAAACAGCAGATTATGGAATTCTACCAAGAGAATCCCGAGACTGCCAAAGAACAGTTTGGCGAGGAGCCTTTCGAACTGAAGAACATTTTGAAATACTGGGTACGTTCCAAGAATCCCGACTTACATTTCATTCCTACAGACACTGTTTATGTCACTATCGACAAGGAAGCGGTGAAAAAGAGTGGAATGATGATGGCCTCCGATACGATCCCAGAGAAGATGGTGATATCTCTGAAAGGTAAGAGAAATCTGTATAAACAGGATCTGATGATGCTGGAGATCATCGCCAATAGCAACTGGACACGTCCAATATACGTGGCTTTGACAGTGGGTTCCGAAAACTACATGAACCTGGGAGACAACTTTGTACAAGAGGGTCTTGTCAATCGTATCACGCCTTTCACCACCAATGCCATAGGAGCAAAGAAGTTTGATACTGAGAAGGTTTACAATAACCTGATGACACGTTTCAAGTATGGTGGATTGGATAAGAAAGGATTATATATCGATGAGACCGTGATGCGTATGTGTTATACCCATCGCCGACTGTTCGGCACACTGGCAAGCAATCTGGTGACAGAAGGTAAGAACGAGAAGGCTCTCAAGGCTTTGGAATATGCCGAGAAGATGATTCCTGAGTATAATGTCCCGATGAATTATATGAGTGGTGCTTTGGAGTTCGCTAAGGTTTATGGCACACTGGGAAAGAAAGACAAGGCAAAGCATGTGATTGACCAGCTCTTCAACAATGCAAGTCAGTATATGAACTGGTACACCTCTCTTGACGACCATCAGATGAGAGGTTATCAGCAAGAGTGTATGCTGCATCTGTATATCATGCAGAATTGTATTGAACTGGCTGATCTCGTGGATGAGAAATATGTTGACACCTTATATAAGAAGTATGTTCCTATACAGCAACTTTACATACAAAAAGGTGGGCACATGCCTTATTCGGATGTAGAAGGACATGATTGAACAGCCGGCACGCTGGATGCGTAAACTCTATCCTCATGCTACCTGGAGAATGGATCCTAAGGAGCATGCAGTTTATCTGACCTTCGATGATGGTCCGATACCGGAGGCTACGCCATTCATTCTCAAGACTCTTGCCGACTTTAATATCAAGGCGACCTTCTTCATGGTGGGTGACAACGTGAAGAAATTCCCAGGACTCTTTCAACAGATTGTCGACGGAGGGCATCAGGTGGGTAACCATACCATGAATCATCTTGGGTCGTTCAAGCATTGGACAACCACCTATATCATCAATGTCTTTCAGGCAAATGAACTGATCCACTCCCATCTCTTCCGTCCACCTCATGGATGGATGAGACACAGTGTTTACTACTGGATAAAGAAGTATTACCGTGTTGTGATGTGGGATGTGGTGACACGTGACTACTCTAACCGTTTGACGGCTGAGGATGTGGTGAACAACGTAAAACGTCTGACTCGCAACGGATCGATAATCACCTTCCATGACTCCCTCAAGAGTATCGATAAACTCTATACGGCATTACCGGAGTCGATACAATGGTTGAAAGACCAAGGATATGAGTTTAAGGTCATACCCTGATTACATGGGAACCATGCAGATATTGACACAATCTATCAAAGCCGAGGCTCATCGTCTCGGCTTTGATGCTTGCGGAGTAACAGAGGCAAAACCCGTAAATCAGTTGGAGGCAACACGCTTTAAGGCGTGGATACACGATGGGCATCATGCCACGATGCAGTACATGGAGAATCATCTCGACAAACGCCTGAATCCGCAATTACTGATGGAGGGGGTGAAGAGCATCGTCTGCGTAGCTTTGAACTATAAACCTTCTCATCAATTAAACAATGATACTTATCAGTTGGCTGCCTATGCCTTAGGACAGGATTATCATGACATCGTCAAAGAGAAACTGTATCAATTAGCTGCATTCATCAAAGATCAATGGCATGATGAAGAACCCTTCGCTTACCGTGCTTTCTCCGACAGTGCACCTGTCTTAGAGCGTTATTGGGCTACACAGGCGGGATTAGGATGGGTTGGCAAGCATCATCAACTGATCATCCCTCATGCCGGTAGTATGTTCTTCCTGGGAGAATTATTCCTAAATATCCCGCTGGCTTATGATAGTCCGATCAAATCCCACTGCGAAAACTGTCGACGATGTATTGATGCTTGTCCGACAGGAGCACTTTCATTAGAAGGAGACATGAATGCCGAGCATTGCCTGTCCTATCTTACAATAGAAAACCGTGGAGAAATACCTCAAGAGATGGTTGGGATGATGGGGAATACAATCTATGGCTGTGACCGTTGTCAGCAAGCATGTCCGTGGAATGCCATGGGCTCCCCTACCCTTGAGCCATCCCTACAACCGAAAAAAGAACTGTTGCAGATGACCAAGGAACAGTGGCAACAGCTCAGTGAAGATGACTATAAGAGACTCTTTAAGGGAAGTGCTGTGAAAAGAGTGAAATACAGTGGACTGATGAGAAACATTCATGCAGTAGCCTCTCAAGAAGAGACGACAGACAAAAATAATCTATCTGAATGATGAAGATAAAAGATAAAAACCGCAAAGAACTTGTTGCTTCCAGTAAATACTATAACTGGCTGAAGCAACTGACCAACTATATGGACCGTTATTACCTTGATGCCGCTTTGGGATTTGCCATACCAGGTGGTATAGGTGATGCCATTACCGCTCTTATCTCCATCGCTTATGTCTTGTTCAGCGCTATCGGCATACGGTCTTTCCCACTCACCCTCGCTATTTTGAATAACTCTCTTCGTGACCTACTCCTCGGACTGATACCTTTTTATGTAGGAGATGTCATCGATGTCTTCCATAAAAGTAACGTCAAGAACATGCAACTGATAGACGGATTCATCAAAGAAGATCCCGAAACGGTAAGTACAGTGAATAAGAAAGCTGTTTACAGTATCATTCTCTTCATCTGCCTGTGTATCATGATATACATCATGTTCCGCATCGCTATCGCTGCCGCTAAATATATGTTCTCACTGTTTTAAAGGGTGATCATTCATTTACCACTCATCATAAACAGAGCATACCGTGATATTATTTCAGGTATGCTCTGGAAAGTGTCTTTCATGAGTAGAGATTAATACTCGAATGTCATAGTATAGATTATCATGCTCTCGCTCTTTACTACAACAAGATAACTACCTTGACCGTATGAAGACAAATGAAAGAAGAAACTGTCGTTAGCAAATACATCACCTTCTTCTTCTGACTCAACAAGAGTGCCATCCTTATACAACAAAATAGAAATATCGTTAATGTCTTCCAAAAAGGTTACTGTCAACGAGCCAGTTGTGTAGTTCATTAACGATTGGATCATTGTTGGATAACCATCATCACCATGATGTTTCTCTTTTTCAGTTACGGGATCGTCATCATCCGGTATAGTTGCTTTCAAAGTGTTAGTAGAGAACAGCATCAGCCCTACTGTTAAAATCATCGTTACATAATACATTTTTCTTTTCATAATATTATTTTTATTAGTTATCGAGAGCAAAAATAGAATAGGAATATGTTATTTGCAAATTTTTGAGAGACTTTTTTTATTAGCATGTTGCAATAGAAAAATAGCACAACTATCTGTATAACAGCGTGTTGCACAAATTGCAACATTTAAAAGGCCGTTAAACTGTCAACAAACTGCTACAAATAAAAGAGACTTTTCTCAATAATTTCTTATAAAATCACTGAGTTATCAAATATCTAAACGGTTCACAATAGCAAGACCAATAAGAATAAGAAAACTTCCTGCTATCGACATGACAGTCATTGGTTCGTGTAGAATAATAGAAGATGCTATCAAGGTGGTGATAGGATTCAGATAGACATAGTTGGAAGTTTTCAGTGCGCCAATCTTCGTTACGGCAAAATTCCACGTAAAGAAACAGATAAAAGAAGCAACAATGCTGAGGAATAAAAGGTTCATCCAAACAACAGGTTGGCGAAGTCCCTCCAGAGGAAACTCCCATGGATAAGGAATTAGAAAAAACAAAGCTGTAATCAATCCGTAGAAGAATACCTTACGGGTAATAAAGAGCGCGGGATAACGACTTGATAAAGATTTAATAATAAGGCTGTATATGGCCCATGAGAGTGCTGCACCTAATGCAAGAATATCACCTAAAGGATTAAGTTTAAAATGAAATTGTCCATTGTAAATGACCAATGCCACGCCTGTCATGGCCAATAAGGAACCAATAATCAGTTGCCAACTGAGTTTTATCCCTTTGACAAAAAACAACGCAAGGAAGATGGTCAGCAATGGGGCTGTACATACGATAAACGCGACATTATTGACTAAAGAAAGTTTAAGAGCAGTATTCTCTGTCATGAAGTAAAGCGTACCTCCGACAAAACCCAACAAGAGACAAGCACCCTCATCTTTCCAACTGTCGGCTAACAGTTTCTTATGTGATATCAGAAGTGTGCAGCAATAAGCAATAAAAAAACGAATAATAAAAATTTCAAGGGGTGTCAACCCATGTAATAACAACACTTTTGTATTTACAAAGGTGACACCCCAAATAGCTACAGTACAGATGGCAAGCAGATGATAAAAGAAATCACGCATCGTGTATCTATCGTCATCGATTCTTATGCCATGTCATAAACGATCTGCATGATCTGCTTACCCAGTTTATCAGCCTCTTCCATGGTAGCTGCCTCACTGTATACACGGATAATCGGCTCGGTATTACTCTTACGCAGATGTACCCAACAGTCAGGGAAATCAATCTTCACACCATCAACATCATTAATCTGTTGGTCTTTATACAGATCCTTTACCTTATTTAATATAGCATCCACATCAGTGGAAGGTTGCAGGTCAATTCTGTTTTTTGCGATGAAATAGTTTGGAAGTGTACTACGTAACTGTGATGCCGTAACACCTTTCTGTGCCAGAGAGGAAAGGAACAAAGCAATACCGACAAGGGCATCCCGACCATAATGGCTGGCTGGATAGATAACGCCACCATTTCCTTCTCCGCCTATAATGGCGCCTACCTCTTTCATCAATGTAGTAACATTTACCTCACCTACTGCGGAAGCATGATAAGAACCACCATGTTTTTCCGTAATATCACGCAGAGCACGGGTAGAACTAAGATTACTTACTGTATTACCAGGATTATGAGACAAGACATAATCTGCCACAGATACCAGCGTATACTCCTCACCGAACATTTCACCGTTCTCGCAAATAAAAGCCAGTCTATCTACATCCGGGTCAACAACAATACCGAGATCATACTCACCGGTACGCATCTTACCCATAATCTCCTGAAGGTTTTTCTCCAGAGGTTCGGGGTTGTGTGAGAAATCACCTGTGGGCTCACCATTCAGGAAATCATACGATACGCCCAAAGTAGTTAACAGTTTCGGGAGAATCACTCCACCTACACTATTGATACTGTCCACACACACGTGGTAATGAGCATTTCTGATGGCTTCAATATCCACCAAAGACAAAGCCAGCACATCATCAATATGTTTCTGATCAAAAGAATAATCCTCTACATAGTTTCCCAGATGATCTACATCAGCATATTCGAAAGCCTCAGCCTCGGCTATTTCCAATACCTTGTTTCCTTCTTCCTTATTCAGGAATTCACCTTCGTTGTTTAGCAACTTCAGCGCATTCCAATGACGGGGATTATGACTGGCAGTGATAATAATCCCGCCATTAGCCCCACTCATCCGGACAGCCAACTCTGTGGTCGGTGTTGTTGCCAAACCGATATTAATAACATCACAACCACAGCCCATCAGAGTACCGCATACCACATTCTTTACCATCTCACCGGAGATACGGGCATCACGCCCCACAACAATCTTCAGT
>JAEEGL011486608.1_pt1 | contig 15366 bp, 17 predicted proteins | sample 9134231 | NCBI WGS metagenome assembly JAEEGL01 (sample SAMN16246548, study PRJNA631951) | gut metagenome | biome: gut microbiome; feature: rumen; material: fiber-attached | host: Bos | place: Iran: Karaj | collected 2018-10 | reverse complement strand
CATCCGCAAAGGCACTTACAAAGGCAATGATCGAAGCAGGCGTTATCGACGGAGCTGATTTCGATGAGGAAAGCTTTGATGCAGCAACCTGGACAACAGGTATTTCCTTCAAACAGTACGATGACTATCCGGCAATCTCAACCGCCCTTTCGGCAGGGGAAGTTGATGCATTCTGTGTAGATAAATCCATTCTTGCCATCTACAACACCGATACCCGTGATTATATTGATGCAAAGTTCTCACCTCAGGATTACGGTGTGGCAACAAAGAAGGGATCTGATTTCTCAACAACTGTTGAATCCCTTGTATCCGAGTGGCTTGCAGACGGAACCATCGCAGGATTTATAGCAGAAAACGGTCTTGAATAAATAAAACGACCTTACGGTCAGGAGACAGATATGTCCGGATTCTTTTCGATCAGAGCCTGGGACAAGGTTTGGACTTACAGAGAAACCTTTCTTTTAGGTCTTTGGAACACAGTAAAAACTTCATTATTTGCGATCCTCTTGGCAATACTTTTGGGTATAGTATTCGGTCTTATGGCCACAAGCGGAAAGAAGGTCTTAAAGGCTATCGCACGGGTATATATAGAAGTGATACAGAACACTCCCATTCTGTTGCAGTGCTGCTTCCTATATTATGCCCTTGCCTTTTCCGGACACAGTATCGGTATCATCGCCACCGGTGTGGTCGCTCTCGGCGTCTACACCGGGGCCTATATGGCCGAAGTATTCAGATCCGGTATCGAGGCGATACCGAAAGGTCAGTTTGAGGCAGCTCAGTCCCAGGGATTTAAGTATGTGGAGAAAATGTATTACATCATTCTTCCCCAGACTCTTAAGATAATCCTTCCTCCTGCAGTCAATCAGGTTGTGAATCTTATAAAGAACACTTCCTGCTTATACATAATCGGAGGAGCGGATCTGATCTCACTGACCTACAGTTTTGTAACCGGTGAAAACACCGGCGGATCCTACGCTCCCGGATATATCGTCAGCGGTTTGTTCTTCTTCCTGATCTGCTATCCGCTGTCGAAATTCGCAGGAAGCTGGGAAGCATATTTAAAGAAAAAGGACAGAAGGATCGTCGCAGTAAAGGAGGCATAAATGAGCGAATTGGAAGCCAGCTTTTCGTTATTAAAAGATCAGAACGTGCTTATTTATGTCGGACGCGGAGTTCTGTTCACCCTTATCATTTCAGTCATCGCGGTCTTATTGAGCATTCTGTTTGGAACAGTGCTCGCGATTCTGAGAAACTATTGTAACACAGGCGTGGGAAAGATATTTAGAGCCATTGCCACATTTTATATTGAACTGTTTCGTAACACACCATTGCTTCTTTGGATATTCATATGTGTTGTTTTTTGTCCCACTCCGGCATTTTTCAGTCAGAAAATGTTCGGACTCACTTCCGTAGAGAGCAAACTCCTATGGAAAGCTGCGGTAGCACTTGTCTTGTTCGAATCCTCCATTATCGCAGAAATAATCCGCGGCGGACTAAACTCCGTTGCACAGGGACAGTTTGAAGCGGCATATTCCCAGGGCTTCGGGACGGTTAAGACCTTCCTCCTTATAATCCTTCCCCAGGCCTTCAGAAGTGTTGTTCCCACTCTTTTGGGACAGGTGATCTCAACCATCAAGGACTCGTCATATCTGGCAAACGTGGCAACCATCGAGCTCATGTCCAGAGTCAAGACCATCCTTGCGGTGGCCAACAGATACACGGGACAGGGAAATATCCATACTTCGGATGTTTTCGTTTTGTTTGGTCTGGCAGCAGCCATTTATTTCGTGATAAACTTCACCCTCTCCTGCATAGTCCGGAGCATGCAGGGAAGAAGAAAGCGCGCGGCCCGGAGAGACCATGCATTTGCATAAGGAGCATGAAATGGAAAACTACATTGTTACACTTTCAAGGCAGTTTGGAAGTATGGGGCGCTCGATCTCAAAGCGCATGTCCGAGATACTTGACATTGATTTTCTTGACAGGGATATAGTGGAAGAGACCGCAAAAAGAATGGGCCTCCACGTCTCCATGATAAGTGAAGAAGAGGAAGCGGTAAAAGCCGGTTTCTTCGGCAGGATCTACCCCCTTGGCATCGGAGTTCCTTCCTTAAAAGATGACATCTTCAACACCCAGACGAGCATCATAAAGGACTTTGCAAAACGTGAATCCTGCATAATCGTCGGCCGCTGCGGAGACTACGTATGCCGCGATCATCCGAATAAACTAAGTATATATGTATATGCGCCATATGAGGCAAGACTCGATAACTGTGTCAGCAAACTCGGCATGGATGAAAAGACCGCAAGAAGAATGATAAAGGAAGTGGATGCAGCCAGAGAAAACTACCACAAGATGTACGTTCCGGGCTACACAAATCCTTTTGATAACAGAGACATCTGCATTGATTCAAGCCGTTTCGGCGTTGATGCGACCGCAGAAATATTAGCAGATATTGTCAGAGAAAGACTATGCAAATAGGCGATCACAGTAAAAAGAAAAAACAGCTGCCACACATCGGACTTAGGATCATCAAATCCGCAGTGGCAGTTTTTATGTGTTATATAGTTGATTTTCTGAGGGCAGGAAACGGGATAGTCTTCTATTCCCAGCTCTCGGCCCTATGGTGCATGCAGGACTACACCTATGAAACAAGAAAGAACGCCCGCCAGCGTACCGTTGGAACCATGATCGGCGCCATATACGGACTTGTTGTTCTTGTGATCTTTACAGGACTTCACTTGGAAGGAACGGTTCTGTTTGCTGCAAAGGCCGTGATAGTGGCCCTTTCAATAATCCCCATAATCTACACCACCGTCGTCCTGGATAAACGAAACGCATCTTATTTTTCCTGTGTTGTATTCTTAAGCATAGTGGTAAATCATGCGAATGACGTTAATCCCTACATTTTTGTTCTTAACCGTGTGCTTGATACCATGATCGGAATCGCCATAGGCGTGAGCCTCAATACCTTTCGTTTCAGGCGGAAAAAGAACACGGACACCTTGTTCATATCGGGGCTCGACGACACCCTTTTTAACGAGAACAACAACATGTCCCCCTATAGCAGGGTCGAGCTTAACAGGATGATCGACGAGGGACTTAACTTTACCATTTCAACCTTAAGGACACCTGCATCGCTGATAGAACCCTTAAGTGACATAAGGCTCAAACTTCCCGTCATAGCCATGGACGGAGCGGCCCTTTACAACATAGCGGAAAAGCGTTTTGAAAAAGTGTATACCATATCCCGGGACGCTGCTGACAATGTTGCGGAATTTCTTGAAAGTATGGGGGTTTCTTTTTTCACGAATATAGTTGTGGACGATACGGTGCTTATTTACTACAGGGATTCGGAAAATGAGATATACAACAGGATTGTTTCGGAATTAAGAAAGTCGCCCTATAGAAACTACATTAACCGTCCGGTTCCGAAAAATGAAGACGTTGTATATTACATGACCATAGATAAAAAGGAGAAGATCCTCGATCTTAAGGACAGCCTGTACAATGCCGGATTTGACAGTCGTTTAAGGATCACGATAACGGATTCAAGCCGTTACACAGGCTGCGCCTATTTAAAGATCTACAATCATAACGCTTCAAAACAGAACATGACGGACTACCTTCTAAAAACAGTAAATATCAGTACAGTAACCACCTTCGGAACCATTCCCGGCAAATACACCTATCTTATAGAACCGGGAGATTCAAATGCGGTGGTAAAGCTGATAAAGCATGATTTTGAAAGATAAAAACCTGACAAAGGTATTTCTTGATAAGCTAACCTCCGGGATTTTTTCCCGGAGGTTTTCTTGTGGGATAAATGCGGTCCGTATCTGTTGAATGGTATCGGCAGATATTATAAAATGTCTGTGGATACGAAAATAAGGAGGGGTTATTATGGGTGAAAAACTGGATAAGCGGACCAAGTGGAGCTACTGTATCGGAGCCACGGGACGTGACATGGCTTATACGCTGGTGAGCATGTTTCTGATCACTTACATACAGTACACCATGAAGCTTACGGTGGCACAGTTTGCCACCATTTCTGCCATCGTTGTGGTATGTCTTATATGGGATGCGTTCAACGACCCGCTGATGGGGATAATCATTGAAAATGCCAATCTCAAGGGTGGAAAATTCAGACCTTGGATACTGCTTGGCTGCATACTGAACGCATTTGTCATCATAGGGCTGTTTACCATAAGGCCCGAGGGATGGGGATTTGTTTTCTTCTTCGGAGTGGGCTACCTTCTTTGGGGAATGACCTACACCATGAACGACATCGCTTACTGGGGCATGCTTCCCAGCCTTTCAAGCGATCCGAAGGAGCGCAATACACTGGTTACGGTGATGGGGGTATTTATCTGCATCGGACAGTTTTCCGTAGCGGGACTTTTACCCGATATGGTTGCGGGAAATGCGGTTATGGCTTACAGGATAGCTGCCATCGTCATCGCCTCCTGTTTCCTGGCATTTCAGCTTCTGACATTCTTCGGCTGCAAAGAGAGGACCCGGAAAAAGAACCCGGAAGTGCTTTCCTTAAAGGATATGTTTAAGATATTTCTGAGAAACGACCAACTTATCGCCATTGGTATAGCGGTTTTGCTGTTCCAGATCGGAAGCGGCCTTCTTATAATGATAGGAATGAATTTCTTCTATTTTGAGTTTGGCTACGGTATTGGCGGAAATCTGGTTTTCTGGTTTACCGTGATGTACGGTCTGGGAACTCTTATTTCGGAAGCGCTCTTTTCCACGATGTCGGCGCATTTTTCAAGAAAGCAGATCATAACCGCATCAACGGTGCTGATAATTCTGGGGTATCTTTGTTTTCTGTCGGCAGGGTATCTGCTTCCAAAGACGGTTGTTGTTCTTAATATCATCGGATTTGTGATCTTCTTTGCCCAGGGCGCTTTCAACATGACCATGATAGTTATGCTCAACAACACCATCGAGTACGATGAATACAAGTTTAACGAGCGTCACGACAGTGTTATTTCTGCGGTAAGAAGCTTTGCCACCAAGCTTGCGGGGGCCATCGACCAGGGTGCAATGGCACTTATCCTGATAATCAGCGGCATCTATGCCATAAGCCAGAGCATCTCAAACCTTGAGGTTGAAGCCGGCCGGGGCGTTCTTTCCCACGACGAAGTCATCGTAAGTGCGGACAGCTTTATTTCACAGGCAACGGCGGTTCAGAGACTCATATTGAGACTTGGTATCGTTGTTGTTCCCATAATTGCAATTACCGTGGCTTACGTTATAATAAGAAAGAAATACATCATAGATGAGAAAAAATATGACGAGCTTGTAAGCGAGATCGCCAAGCGAAAGGAAGTATAGGTTTTGAAGTATGTTTTGATAGTTGCGATAGTTATTGTTGTTGTGATCGCAGCACTTATGACGGCACTTTTTGTCATGATCAAGCCCAACAAGAAGAGGGACACCTCTTATTTTAAGGACAAGCTTTATGCCCACAGGGGTCTTCACGATGATGAGATCCCGGAAAATTCCCTTTGGGCTTTCAGGGAAGCGGCAAAGGCAGGTTACGGTGTGGAACTGGACGTTCAGATGACGAAGGACGGACAGCTGGTTGTTTTTCATGACGGAACCCTAAACCGTATGTGCGGAGTAGATGGGAAACTGTCCAAATTCACATACGAGGAGTTACAGCAGTTCAGACTTAAAGACACGGAGGAGAAGATCCCGCTGTTTTCGGATGTTTTGGAAGCCCTTGACGGCGTGGACCTGATATGTGAGCTCAAATCCGATAACGGAATGAGGAATTACGCGTTCTGCGAGAAGGTTTACGACATGCTTATGACCTACAAAGGTCAGTTCTGCATAGAGTCTTTCAGCCCCTACATCGTAGGCTGGTTCAAACGGAAGCACTCAGAGATAATCAGGGGTCAGCTTTCCGAAAATTTTGACAAGAGTATGGGTCTGAATCCCATTCATTTCTGTATGAGCCATCTTCTGGTAAATGCCATTTCCCGTCCCGACTTTGTGGCGTACAACCATCTTTACACCAACACCTTCGGGTTCAGACTGGTTAAAAAGATCTACAGACCTCTTCTTGTTGCATGGACCGCAAAGGGCATCGAGGAGCAGGAGAAGGCGTGGAAGGAATTCGACGCAGTCATTTTCGAGAAAAACAAAAGGAAATAGGGTATGGAGTTAAAGGACATGGAATATTACGAGGCTGAGGGCATCGACACCGAAGATATCGATGACGGCGCAGAGGCCTCCGAGGAGTTATACAGGCCCGGGCGCAAGAAGAAGGAACGTAACGGTCTGGGATTCATGATCGCCGGTATCGTGATGTTTTTGCTTTCCGCGACAATGCTGGCACTGGTGTTCCTTCACGCGGGAGGAGAATTTTTAAATGCCCGTGGCGGAGAAATATCCGCAAGCACGGTGGAATTTGAAGCGCCGCCGGAAGTGACTTATACGGCTTCTGAGGTTGAGCTTCTTGTAGCCGAAGCAGAGGAGCAGGCAACGCTTATCGCCGGTGAGAAAGCGGTGGCCGAGCTTCAGGGAAGGTTTTACGAGGCATCGCAGGAGGATTCGGGAGTACTGAAGCTTTTAAGGGAGCTTTACCCCGATCAGATGGTTTACATCACCGGTTCAAAGTATGAATATTATCCGATCTTTCAGGATCTTGCAAAGAATACCATAGACAATGAATGCATAGTCAGGGATGAAGAAAACGGCAGGCTTTCATACGTTGTAGACGGAAACACAATGACCTATGAGATGATCGATGTTTCTTCTTTTCAGAAGACCATCAACTGGGAGAAGGTGAAGGCTTCGGGCATCGATTATGCCATGATAAGATGTGCTTTCAGAGGTTATGGAACCGGTAAGATCGTTGACGATCCTTATTTTGAAGAGAACATCAAAGGTGCAACAAAGGCCGGTGTCAAAGTGGGAGTATATTTCTTCTCCCAGGCAACCAGCAGGGAAGAGGCCATTGAGGAAGCGGAGTATACACTGGATCTGATAGCACCTTACAAGATCGATCTTCCCATTGCCATTGACGTGGAAGATATCGCGGATGCGTCAAGGACCGACAATATGACTGCCGATGAGATCAGCGAAGCTTCCGTGGCATTCATGGACAGGATCAGGGAAGCCGGTCATGAGACCATGATCTATTCAAATAACAAGTATTTTATAAAGAACTTAAACGTTGAGATCCTTGAAGGGTACGATAAATGGTATGCCCAGTACAATGACAGCATTTACTTCCCTTACGAGATCACCGCATGGCAGTATTCTGCGGAAGGACGTATAAACGGTATAAACGGCGACGTTGACTTAAACATTGTATTCAAAGAGTGGTAAAGGAGGAGCCTATGACTGAAGAGATGAAGACCTTAAAACAGTGGATCGACGGATCCGACAACATCGTATTTTTCGGAGGCGCGGGAGTATCCACCGAGAGCGGGATTCCGGATTTCCGTTCCGTGGACGGTCTCTACAGTCAGAAGTATCAGTATCCCCCCGAGACCATCGTAAGCCACACATTCCTTACAAAGAAAACAGAGGATTTTTTCGAGTTCTATAAAGAGAAGATGGTAGCCCCCGCTTTAAAGGCAGCTCCCAATGCAGCTCATAAGAAGCTTGCCGAGTGGGAAGCTTTGGGAAAGCTCAAGGCAGTCATCACCCAGAACATAGACGGCCTTCATCAGGCTGCAGGCAGCAAAGAAGTGCTGGAACTTCACGGTACTGTAATGAAGAACTACTGCACCCGCTGCGGCAAGACCTATGACGTTGACTATGTCATGAACAGCGCCGGTGTTCCGAAGTGCGAATGCGGCGGCCTCGTCCGTCCCGACGTTGTCCTTTACGAAGAAGGCCTTGATATGGAAGTGATGGAGAAGGCCGTTGAGTATATCCGCAACGCAGATGTACTTATCATAGGAGGAACAAGCCTTGTTGTTTATCCGGCAGCAGGCCTCATTCAGTACTACAGAGGCAATAAGCTTGTTCTTGTCAACCTCTCCGAAACCTCCCAGGACCGACACGCGGATCTTGTGATCCACGAAAAGATCGGGCAGGTTTTCTCGGCTTTATAAACCGCCGGAAATGGGCGAAAAATCTTTATTTTTCCTCTTGCCCGCTATAAAAAAGTGTGTTATCATATAACTCCGTGATAAATAATTCCTTGCTCCCGGAAAGCGGGGGCCAGAGACCAAAAGGAGGTAACCGAGCATGAACAAGTATGAATTTACTGTCGTTGTTAGTGCGAATATCGAAGACGAAGCAAGAACCGCTACTGTTGATAAGGTTAAGGCTTTGATTGAAAGATTCGGTGGAAAAATTACGAACGTCGATGATCAGGGCAAGAAGAAATTAGCCTATGAGATCCAGAAGATGAGCGAAGCTTTCTACTATTTCATCCAGTTCGATGCAGAAGCAACAGCTCCCGCTGAAATCGAGAGCCGCGTGCGCATCATGGACAATGTTCTCCGTTATTTAATCGTACGTCTCGACGAAGAATAATCGAGTAAGGAGAAAGTATAATGAATAAAGTTATTCTTATGGGAAGATTAACAAGAGACCCTGAAGTGAGATATTCTCAGGGTGGAGACAGCTCAATGGCAATAGCAAGGTACACACTTGCTGTAGACAGAAGGGGCAGAAGTAACAACAACGGTGACGAACAGACCGCTGATTTCATCAACATCGTCGCTTTCGGACGTAACGGTGAGTTCGCCGAGAAGTACCTTCACAAGGGAACCAAGATCGTTGTTACAGGCCGCATTCAGACCGGTTCTTATACAAATAAGGACGGTAACAAGGTTTACACCACGGACGTTGTCGTTGAGGAACAGGAGTTTGCCGAGAGCAAGAACGCTTCTTCCGCTAACGGTGGGGGATACCAGGCAGAAGCATCCGCTCCCATGGCAGCAAGCGAAGGATTCATGAACGTTCCCGAGGGAATCGATGAGGATCTTCCGTTTGCGCAACCTAACAGATAGTAAGGAGGCTTAATCATGGCATTTAATAAGGCTGATAAGGCAGACGCACCCAGAAGAAAGGGTGGCATGCGCAGACATAAAAAGGTTTGTGCTTTCTGCGGTAAAGATAACGTAATTGATTACAAAGATGCTGCAAAGCTTAAGAGATACGTGTCAGAGCGTGGTAAGATCCTTCCCAGAAGGATCACAGGTACCTGCGCAAAGCACCAGAGAGCTTTAACTCTTGCGATCAAGCGTGCTCGTCACATCGCTCTTATGCCCTACGTACAGGACTGATGATTTTAAAACCAGAATACCTTCCGGAGTTTTCCGGGAGGTATTTTTTTATGGTAAGACCTTAGAAAAAATGGTATACTCTACAGTGTATGGCACTTTAATTGGGGACAGAGGATAACCATGAAAAAGAAGACTAAAGTCAGAGCTAAAATACAACATTACATGTTAACCGCGCTGCTTATGGGCGTGCTCCTGGCAGTGATAGACGCATATCTGTATCTTCAGAGCATTCAGGCCGGACTCATCGTTTCGGTATTTCTGGTTCTGTATTTCGGTGTTACCATCGTTTTCCTGTTAAGAAATACGCATACCATAATGTACGAGCTCATAAGCTTTGCGACTCAGTACGGACAGGTTCAGAAGCAGCTGGTTAATGAGCTGGACATTCCCTACGCCCTTCTTGATGAGGACGGACGTATTGTCTGGGCGGATGCGGAGTTTGAAAAGCTTACGAAGATCTCAAAGGGCTATGACAAGCCCATACATACCCTTTTCAAAGAGGTAACAAAGGCCAAGCTTCCCACAGGCGAGGAGGATTTCAACGAAAACGAGGTTGAAGTTCAGTACAACTACGGCGAATACGTATGTAAGTTAAGGCGCGTTTCCTTAAAGGAAATGGCTTCCAATTCAGGCCTTGTGGACGACAAGGATTATGAGGGCTGCCTCATAGCGCTTTATCTTTACGATAACACGGCATTAAAGCTTGCCCTTAAGGAAATAGACGATCAGAGCCTTGCAGTAGGCCTTGTTTATATAGACAACTACGATGAGGTAATGGAAAGCGTTGAGGAGCTTAAGCGTTCGGTACTTACCGCTTTCATAGAAAGAAAGATCAACAAATACATGTCCTCTCTCGACGGTATCACAAAGAAGATGGAGAAGGACAAATACATGGTCATCCTAAGAAAGAGTGCGGTGGCCAAGATAAAAGAATCCAAGTTTACGATCCTTGAGGATGTTAAGACAGTAAATATCGGTAACGAAATGGCGGTTACCTTAAGTATCGGTATGGGACTTGACGGACTGACTTATGCACAGAACTACGAGTTTGCCCGTGCGGCCATCGATATCGCTCTCGGACGAGGCGGTGACCAGGCAGTTATAAAGACTCCCGATACCGTTAATTACTTCGGAGGAAAGAGCCAGCAGATCGAAAAGAATACCCGTGTTAAGGCCCGCGTCAAGGCCCACGCACTTATGGAGATCATCAGTAGTAAGGACCAGGTATTTGTAATGGGTCACAGACTGGGCGACGTAGACAGCTTCGGTGCCAGCGTCGGTGTTTACCGTATTGCAAAGACCCTTGACCGTAAGGCCCATATTGTTCTTGATACAGTAACCAAGTCCATGCAGCCCATGGTCGATCTGTTCCTTAACAACCCCGATTACGAGGAAGACATGATCCTCAATTCCCAGAAGGCAATGGAGGAGATCGGAAACAACGCGGTGCTTGTTATTGTTGACGTAAACAAGCCAAGCATTACCGAATGTGCGGAACTGATCAAGATGTGTAAATCCATAGTGGTCATCGACCACCACAGACAGGGTACGGAAGTTATTGAAAATGCGACTCTGTCATATATCGAAACCTATGCTTCTTCTGCAAGTGAAATGGTATCCGAGATCCTTCAGTACACAACGGATAACATTAAGATCAGAAACGAAGAGGCTGACTGCCTGTACTCAGGTATCATGGTAGATACCAACAATTTCGTTCAGAAGACAGGTGTCAGAACCTTTGAAGCTGCCGCCTTCTTAAGAAGAAACGGCGCGGATGTTACCAGAGTCCGCAAGATGTTCAGAGAAGAAGCAAGCGACTATAAGGCCAAGGCCGATTGTATCAGCCACGCCGAGATCTACAAGAACGACTACGCTATTTCCGTCTGTGAAAGCGAAGGCGTATTCAGTCCTACGGTTGTGGGAGCCCAGGCAGCCAACGAACTTCTTAACGTAAAGGGCGTTAAGGCAAGTTTTGTTTTTACTTACTATCAGAATATCGTATATATCAGTGCCAGGTCCATTGACGAGGTCAACGTTCAGATCATAATGGAGAAAATGGGCGGTGGCGGACATATGAGTATCGCCGGCTCGCAGCTTGAGAATACAAATGTCGATGATGCCATAAACAGGCTCAAGACAGTGCTTAACAACATGGAACAGGAAGGAGAATTGTAATGAAAGTCATTTTACTTCAGGACGTTAAATCCGTCGGAAAAAAGGACCAGGTCGTAGAGGTCAGCGACGGATACGCAAGGAATTTTATTCTTCATAAAAAACTCGGTCTCGAGGCAACACCTCAGAACCTTAACAACTTAAAGCTTCAGAAGGCCAACGAGGCTAAGATCGCTCAGGAGAATCTTGAAAAGGCCAGGCAGTTTTCCGAGGAAATCTCAAAGCTTAAGGTGGTCGTTACCATGAAAGCCGGAGAGGGCGGAAGGGTATTCGGCTCCGTGTCTTCAAAGGAGATCGCAGAGGCTGCAAAGAAGCAGCACGGTATCGAACTTGACAAGAAGAAGATCGTTCTTCCCGAGCCTATCAAGGGCTTTGGCAGCTACGAGGTTTCCGTCAAGCTTCATCCCGAAGTTACAGGTAAGATCACGGTAAAGGTAGAAGAAGAAAATGGCTGAGGAGTGGCAAAAGAGAGTTCTTCCCTACAGCGCTGAAGCTGAGAAGGCCGTTATCGGTTCGATGTTCATGGACAAAGATGCCATCACCATCGCCACCGAAGTCATAACCGGGGAAGACTTTTATCTCAAACAGAATCAGATCCTGTTTGAGACAATGGTAGAACTGAATAACGAATCAAAGCCCGTGGACCCCATCACCGTACAGGACCGTCTTAAGGAGAAGGATGTTCCTCCGGAGATCTGGGAGATGAATTATCTGGGTGATTATTTAAATGCCGTATCCACATCGGTATATATAAGGTCATATGCCTCCATAGTTCAGGAGAAGGCGACTTTAAGGAGCCTTATCAAGGTTACCGAGGAGATCGCAAACGAGTGTTACGCGGGAAAGGAGCCTTTGGAGCAGCTTCTTGAAAAGACCGAGAAGGATGTGTTCAAGGTTGTACAGAGCCGCAACACAAGCGATTATGTGCCCATCAGTATTGCGGTAAACAATCAGCTTGATAAGATCGGTATTGCTGCAAAGAATAAGGGTTCCGTTACCGGTATCGCATCGGGCTTCATAGATCTTGATTATAAAACAGCGGGATTTCAGAATTCCGACCTTATACTTATAGCGGCCCGTCCTTCAATGGGTAAGACGGCGTTTACATTGAATATCGCCCAGAACGTTGTTCTTAAACAGAAGAAGAGTGTTGCCATATTCAGTCTGGAAATGTCGAGAGAGCAGCTGGTTAACCGTATGTTCTCTCTTCAGTCAAACATAGATGCACAGAAGTTAAGGACCGGTAATCTTACCGACGCAGAGTGGGAGGATCTGGTTCAGGCCGCTTCCGAGATAGGTGATTCCAAACTCATCATTGACGATACCCCCAGTATCAGTATCACGGAGCTTAGATCAAAGTGCCGTAAATACAAGCTTGAGCATGATCTTTCTTTGATCATGATCGACTATTTACAGCTCATGACCGGTTCGGGAAGATCCACCGATTCAAGACAGCAGGAGGTATCCGATATCTCGAGAGCCTTAAAGGCATTGGCCAGGGAATTGAACGTTCCCGTTATCGCACTTTCACAGTTGAGCCGTGCGGTTGAATCAAGGCCGGATAAGCGCCCCATGCTTTCAGACCTTCGTGAATCCGGAGCCATCGAGCAGGATGCCGACGTTGTAATGTTTATTTACAGAGATGAATATTATAACAAGGACAAACTTGATAACAAGGGTATTGCCGAGATCATTATAGCCAAGCAGAGAAACGGTTCCATCGGTACCGTAGAGCTTGCATGGCTGGCAGAACTTACGAAATTTGCAAATCTCGCAAAGGAACAAAAGGAAGCCCGTGCTTCCATGCATAACGAATAGCACGAAAAAAGCTGTGTGGAAATATCCACACAGCTTTATTTGACTGATTTCGATTATTCCTCGGAAATAGCACCTACGGGGCACTGACCAGCACATCCGCCGCATGAGATGCACTTATCAGGATCGATCTCGTACTTGGTATCGCCTGCGGAAATAGCGCCTACAGGGCACTGAGATTCGCATGAACCGCAAGAAACACATGAATCACCGATACAATATGCCATATCAATAATCCTCCTTATCATAGTCGTTATATGGTTATTTCAATATATCACAAAAGAAATCATTCTACAAGAGTTCTGTCGGGTTTGCCCTCACGCCTGTCTTTAAGGCCTTCCAGAATATGTTTCTTAAGCTCCAGAGCCTCATTCATGGTCATGGCGGGAACACCCTTTAAAGCATACTCTTTTCCCAGTTTCTCGTACTTTACTTCACCCATGGTGTGGTAAGGAAGTACGTCCAAAGCCTTTAAGTTGTTAAGCTCTCCGATGAAATATCCCAGTCTGTAAAGATACTTCTCATCATCCGTATATCCCGGAACAACAACGTGCCTGATCCAGACCGGAACATCCTTGTCGCTTAAGTAGCGTGCAAAGGCAAGAATGTTGTCATTGTGCTGGCTTGTGAGCTTAACATGGATCTCGGGATCGATATGCTTGATATCAAGCATTACAAGATCCGTCACCTTCATAAGTCGGTCAAACTTGGCCATAAGCTCGGGATTGTTGGGATTAAAGGCAATGCCCGAAGAATCGATGCAGGTGTGGATCTTATCCTTTGCTTTTGCTTTTTCGAAAAGCTCGATAAGAAAATCAATCTGCATAAGAGGCTCGCCGCCTGTAACGGTAAGTCCTCCGTCATCGGCATAGAAAGCCTTGTTTCGTTCATACTGCTCAAGGATATAGTCCGTATCCATAAGAGTACCGCCGTTCATTTCCCATGTATCGGGATTGTGGCAGTAAAGACATCTCATGGGACATCCCTGAACAAAAACAACGTATCTGACGCCGGGACCGTCTACGGTTCCGAAACTTTCAAGTGAATGGATTCTTCCCTGCATAAAGGTTTTCCTTTCGGTTTAAAAAAGGGTTCGGAGATTTCTCCGAACCCTTTGCTTATGTTGCTTGATAGGGCTTAGATAGCCTCGTGGAATGTACGAGAAATAACGTCTGCCTGCTGCTCGGGAGTTAACTTGATGAAGTTAACTGCGTATCCGGATACACGGATAGTAAGCTGAGGATAGTTCTCAGGATGAGCCTGAGCATCAAGAAGAGTATCTCTGTTTAATACATTAACGTTAAGGTGATGACCACCCTTGGTTACATAGCCATCAAGTAAGTGCACGAGGCTGTTAACCTGTGCTGTACTAGCTGCTGCCATTTTTATTTCCTCCTGTCAGTTTATTTGAAATCATCCAGCCCGTCGTGCAATGTGGGAACACTGCACGCGAGCGGAGTTCTGGAACAGTCGGTGCATCCCATTGTCTGCACCGTTCTTGCCCGGTTTTCGGTCTCATCAAAATCTACATTGACGTGGCCTACACCCTTAGACATATCCGAATCCAGTAATTTAACAAGATCGTCGATCATTGTTTTTTCATCCATGGGAATCACCTCCTGTGTTCTTTTTGTAAAATTACTTGTTAAGATCTACCTCAATATCTCCTGCGAAGATCGTATCTTCCTTACCAAGAGCACCGGGAACGATGGTGAAGGTATTGGAGATACCGTCCTGAGAATCCATGAAAGGAAGCTTTGCAACAGAAGAAAGTGATGCAACTGCACCGTGGGTATCTCTCTGATGCATCGGGTTAGCACCGGGAGCGAAAGGCTGTCCCTTTCTACGTCCGTCAGGTGTGTTACCTGTTGCCTTACCGTAAGTAACGTTTGAAGTAATGGTAAGAACTGACATTGTGGGGAATCCATCTCTGTAGGTGTGATGTCTTCTGATCATTGTCATGAACTTATGAACGAGGTCCTGTGCGATGGAGTCAACACGGTCATCATCGTTACCATACTTAGGGAAGTCACCTGTGGTCTCAAAGTCGGTGATGATACCGTCTTCGTCACGGATAACTTTAACCTTTGCATACTTAATTGCTGATAAT